>VOFC01002537.1_pt1 | contig 170757 bp, 131 predicted proteins | sample 5384161 | NCBI WGS metagenome assembly VOFC01 (sample SAMN12384722, study PRJNA508395) | human gut metagenome | isolation source: healthy gut B | host: Homo sapiens | reverse complement strand
GTCGGCCAGCGTGTTTTGGATATGCTGCATGGCTTTCGTATAGAAGTCTGTCAGGTCTTCCAGTGTGGCAAACTCGCGATAGACCGGTTCGGTGTCCGTCCCGAATTTGAACACGACCGGAAGAGTCGCCCCTGCTGTTTGCACGGCAAGGTCGTAGGCTGCCTTGTAGTTGAACTGGTTCTCGCTTGACAACCATACCGGGACATTCTCGTAGGTGAAACCTGATAGGATATCCTTGTCGGTTTCCCGGTTGTGCCATGTTATGACCGTGGAGCGTATCTCGTCTTCGGTGGGTCGATGGTCGAACTCCTCTTCCATGTAGGTGGCCGATCCATTCTCTCCCGGCTGCACGTCCCATCGGACACGCCATTTGTTTTTAATGGGGTTTATGCATTCAAGCAACCGTACCCCGGTGTTTCCTTCCACTTTTTTCATCAGCTGAATACATACTTGGTTCTACCTTTGCCGAAAGTTTCCGTCCGGATGATGGTCTCAAACGGAAATCCGTCCGGCATTTCACTCACTTGCGCGAGGATGTTCTTCATCTCTTCCGAGTTGGTGAAGAACTTCTTGGCCTCGCCATTCATCTCGATGGCTACGATACAGCGGTCTTCGCCCTGTTCGGTGCGGATGCCGGTCTCGAAGTCCTTCACGATGATGGGTAAGTTCACTAATTCCCGGATGCTTACCACGGAGCCGGGAAAACGTTTCTTGCCGTCTTCCGGCTTGTAGGAAACGTTCAAGTCTTTAAATGATCTCATTTTTTTGCCTGTTAATTTATTAAACAACATATTGCAGTCGGCGTGCTTGGCCATCCCATAGAAGGAAGCGACCAGTTCACGCCTTCTTTTCCTCGATTTGACCTCGTGCATTTTTCGGGCGAACTTCTGTTTGATGCGCTTGCGTAGGCGCACATGGTCGGGGTATATGACATATCCCAAGAAGTCTATGCCCTCGTCCACCGGGAATACACGTTCATCAGGCTTTACGGTAAGCCCGATTTGTGCGACCTGGAAGTGGACGGCATCACGAATCTTCCACAATTCTGATTTCGCGTCACCGAGTACCACGCCGTCATCGCAATAGCGGTAGAAATGGCGGACGCCGTACTTGTCCTTCAAATAATGGTCTAAAAAAACAGACAGGAGCAGGTTGCCCAACCCTTGCGACGACCTCAGCCCGATGCTGATTCCTTGCGGCATGAGCCTTACGAAGTTGTCAAGCATGGCGATGAGTTTCTTGTCTTTGAATACCCTCCGGACGCAATACATTACGAAATCCTGCCCCACGCTCTCATAGAACTTGGAGATGTCGAATTTGTAGCAGTAGCGTGTTCCTTCCGGGTCTTCTTTCATGTCGCGGCGTATGTACTCCATGAGGTCGTGCATGCCGCGGTTCTTGATGCTGGCTGAGGTGGTACGGATGAACCGTTTCTTCAGGTGCCTGTCCACTACGGCCATGATTGCGTGGACGGCGATGCGGTCCTTCATGGTGAGTATCTGGATACGTCGCATTTTTCCACCCTCCACGATTTCCCTCTCCCGGTAATCCTTGACGGTGAATGTACCCGTCTTGATTTTTCCGGTAAGTTCCTGAAGCACCTCTTCCCTGTGCGCAAGCAGGTAACGTCCCTGGCGGCTTTTTTTTCGTTTGGAGCCACGGAGGACCTGGTCGAATGATTCCGCCATATTGGAATAATCGGCAATCTCTTCCACTATATATCCTTGCCTGTGCATTATAGCATTGTTTTTTTTGATTGTTTTACAAACGGAAGATAAGGGCCTTCCTTTCCCCGGGTCTGACTTCTTCGAGCTGACTTGAGCCTACCAAACTCCACCCGACGCGTGATTTTTCAGCTTTCCGCACCTGTGCGCTTTTGCTGTGGCTTGCTTCCCTCGGCACCACGGTAGGGGACACGTCCCCGGTGTTGTACGCCGATTGTTAGATTTCCAGACGGGAGCCGACATTCGTGTTCGAGTTCGATGCATCGTTATTCGCATTCGCATTCGACACGCCGCCATTCGCATTCGCATTGTTGTACCCGCGATAGACCACACGGACTATCAGGAAGCTCCACCGGGGTGCAAAGGTACGGATAAAAGCCAGTCCCCTTGTTAGATAACGAGGAAAATCAATGCGGCGATTGCTCCTCCGGTCACGGTGAGTGTCCAGTCCGTCCAGTCCCAACGACCGCCCCGGAGCTTGTCTTTGAGCTCCAGCGAGGAGGCTGCGATGGCGGCTGCGTATAAGGCCGCGTACGGTGTCAGGGCTGGCAGCCCCACGATAAAACCGCCTACCAGGTGTTTGTAGCGGTTACTTTGTTTCAAAAATGAAAGAATCTTGTTCATAAGCAATTGGATTAAAAAATGTTTTGTATATTTGCAAACACAGAAGCATTGAGGGAATGACGAGCAGGCGTTTTAGTCCAAAGTGTCGCCCTTGGTGCTTTTGTTTTTTTTATTCTACTATTATATCATTTACTGAGTATAAAAAGTATTTTATGCGGATATAACCGTTATCCCTTCTTGTTACTTCTTTGGCAACATTAAGCCTTACCCATTTTCCATTGATTTTAACTTTGAAGTAGAAGAAGTGTTCCACATTGTCCGTCCTTGGGTGAGTCAATGCGGAATCATCCACATATTCGGCACGTTCAAGGTGTGAATCCAGGTTCTTCAAGTCCTCCTTGGAAACGATGCGTGTCCGTCCGAATGTGTCGGAGAACAAGTGCTTGTTGCCCTCTTTGGTAAAGCCGATATTCAAGTCCTTGCCATTTATGTTCTTTTCCACTTTCTTTTGAAGTAGAGGCTCCATTTCATGCAGATAATGGATACGTTCGATAGCTCGTGCGGACTTTTCCCGGTCTCCGGCGCATTTTTGCAGTATTTTGCAGGCGGCGCACAGCTCGTTGTCCGGAACGAAGGCCAGTTTAAGTTTCCCTTTGGCCATATCACAATCCCTGCACCTTTTGATGGTGTATGGGTTGTAATCCGGCATGGTCTTCTGTTCTTTTCCCGGGTTGAACCGGAAGATGCCTTTGGTGTCCCTTTGAAGGGCTGACTCGCCCAATGCCATTGCCTCATCGTAGGGCGTTTCCGGATATTTGGATTTTCGTACCTGGACTACGGTGCACCTGCAGTTCCATCCATTTGGCGGGAAATACTCTTCCCAAAAGGGGTCTGCCATAGGTCGTGTTACCCCATGCAGTTCGGCATGTTCCGGGCGAACCTTGCCATCCCCGGCCGTCCGGTACTGGAGGTTGTAGCGGTCCCCGTCTTCTGCGAACCGTTCCCACTTGGCGGCCATAGTCGCCGAAGCCTGCACAAAGTTGTACTCTGCCCGGAGGTAGCCCCGATTATAGGTTTCGTCTATCTTCCGGACATCGTTCAAAAAGCGTTCGAACGTTTTTCGATTGCCGTTCTCATCCAGCAGGGAGGGGAAGGCTTCGTTCAGTTCATGGAACGTCTTTAGGCCTGAGAATATATAATCCGACCTCTGCAGGCGCCCTCGCATGGCCTCGGACATCTCCACCTGCCGGAATGAAGAGTCCAGGACGGAGGCGTGCGTCTCTATAAAGTCCTGCGCCTCTTCTGAAGCCAGTATGTTGATTTCAAGGTTTGCCCCCTGCTCCCGGAACAGGGCTTTCATCATGCGGTCGAACATCTCTGTAAGCTTGTCACGCATCAATTTTGCCTCGTCCTCTTTTGAGAGTTGGAGGGTATGATTGCCAAGCAATGAACTGTAGCGTAGATGCAGCCCCGAATAATCCTCGGGGCTCAGTCGAAAAAACGGGATAGCGTTCCAGCCTGTTTGTCGTCTTTCTTCTTTTTCGGATCTGCCGGGTCCGGCTCTTCCTTCGGTTCCTTCTCCTCGCACGGAATGCCGTATTTTTCCTCAAAGTACTGTGGCTTCACCTTGTAGTGCTGCAGTACCATTTCTTCGTAGGCTTTCTGCTGTTCGGGAGTGTAGTCAATGGAGTAGTCCCAATCAAAACGCAGTCCCTTGACAGGAAAACCGTGACGAACCATGCGCGGAATGAGTTGGTTGTTCACTATATCCCGCAGCATGTCGCAGTCACTTTCCACGAGGTTCTGGAACACTTCAAGGTGCGTTTCAGACTGTGAGAGGCTGCTTCCGTCCTCAATGGTCATCGTTTGTCCGATGATAAGCTTTGACAGTTCGGAATTGGCCCGATCGATGCGCTTGTCATAGACCTTGAATGCATCTCCCTTGCCGCTTTCCACAAATTCGATTTCGGTTTCCATTCCTGCCACCATGGAGAGAGCGGTTCCGGCTTCACGCAGCATCTTGTCAAGGCGGTCGATTTCTTTCTGGTCGCGCGAGGTGGTGCGTGCTATACGCATGGGCATTCCGAATATTTCCCCGAAGGTATCCCAAAAAGCCAGCATATTCTTTTTGGGGATAGTCTGTGAAGCTGCCTTGAGATACAGCCCGAGGTCGTCAGGTCTGCCGGCCTCAATGAGCCAGTCCGAAAAAGGCGGCTGGCGGTAGTCTATACCTGTAGTCCAGTCCTGTCCGAGGTCGGTTATGACACGCCCATATTCAGGAATGACATGCTTACGCGGAATAAGCTTCACATCCGAATAACAGATGCAGCCGTCGCCGTCAGTGCAAAGGTCGCCCAATTCGATGAGCGAATGTCCCCAGTAGATGGAATCGAGCGCATATCGCATGAGCTGTTTGAACCAGGACTGGTCGAAGAAGTGTACCGCCTCCTCGTTCTCATCCCCTTTCACGTCTACGATTTTGAAAGAGCGTGCCATGACAAACCCTCTGCGCTGCTCCACGCATCCGGAGAGGTGAAGATCTATTTCCGCGTCCCGGTAGATGTCGTACAGGCGCTGGCGGCTGGGGCTGTCCACATTGATGGCCGACTGCCAGGCATCGCGCCAGTTCTTGATGTCCTTCCGGGTGAGTGCATCGGTGGTGCGCTGCAGGTCGATGACCATTTTCTGCACCCGCTTGATGTCTTTCCCCTTGGCCAGATTAAAATTGCCGTATGGCGTTTGCAGTACGTTTTTCGGTTTACTGGAAAACATACCGCTGAAAAAGTCTTTAATATCCATAGTCCTACCAATTATGATGAAGCTGCTTCTGACAGCTGTAAACAAGTGAATTTCCGGACGGAAGCCCATCTTCTCCGACAGCCAAGGGCAAATCAGGGACAATTTTTCCGGCCTGTACGCCTTCAAGCCACTTGATGGCCCGTTCATATCGTTCCTTGCGTATCTCGCTTCCCATCTTTTGTGGCATGGCTGCGCTCATGTGGTAAAGTGAAATGTCGCAGGTGTACATGACAATGAGCCGGTTCCGGTGTTCATCCTGTGCAGAGAAAATGGCCGTACAGTCGTATTTCGGCCGTAGATAACCGGCAATTTCTTCCCGGGCTTCCGCTTCTGCATTGGTACGGTTTTCCGGGCTTACCTGGGAGATGACCTTCAATGCGTTGTCGCCGATGACAACTTTGTAATCTTCTTCTGTAATGAACATGACCTTATTATTTAGTGATGAATAATGCCATTTTTTCTATATCCCGGATAGTGGTTCCCTTGCGGAAACGGTGGCGGTGAATCAGTTCGCAGATATTCCTTTTGGGGACAACTTTCAGTTTGCCGCCCATATACAGGACGTAGTATTTTCTTCCGTAGAGCTTGGCATACTTGCAAGCACGGGCAACGGCACGTTTATAGCGCCATGCAAAAATCATTCTTTTAATCAGTTGTATCATGTTACCATATATTTTTGGCGGTCGGCCTTTTGCCGAACACCGGTTGAAAACTCTCCTGTCTTGAATTGCGCTGCAGCATCCAGATGGCTCCCTCGTCGGCATCCGGTGCATCATCGTGAATACGGCTGCCACGCTCCAGAGCCAAGGTCTGTTCGATTCCGGTCTGCATATCCGGCGATTCTTTCAACTTCTCATTGTAGAATACGAAACCGCGTTCCCATAATGGTGACACCGCTTCGATGCGCTGGAGCTTGTCCGGCTTCTTTCGTTTGTCCGGCATGATGGGCAGTTGGTATCCACGCAGATTTCCTTCTGCCTCAAACTCATCCAGAATGACATCCTGCATGAAGTTCGCTTCCATAAAGAACTGGACGGCTGCCGTATCGCGTGTACGCTCGTAGAGGTCGTAAAGCCACCGTACCATTCCGGAAACGGTATCCTGCCGGACGTAACAGTCTATAAGGTGCAGTTCCTTCCCAATCTTGCCCCAAAGGCGGCAAGCCTTGTAGTCGTTTGAAGTGGTCGATTTGAAAGAGGGGTCGGTATAGCAGACCAGCATTTCATACTTGGACAGTCTGGGCAGTTTCTTGTAACGAATCCAGTCTGCCCGGAAGATAGTGCCGTCCACGATGGGGTTGTGCATCATCTCCTTTTCCCATGCCCGGTAGCCTACGAAATCCCTGTATTCCTGCGCCTCCTCTTTCGTCCATTTTTCGCGCCATACCGGTTCTCCGTTCTTGTCTATTGCCTTGATGACGGATACATGTACCCCTTTTGTCTTGGTGAGATTGGCCAGCACCGAGTTTTTAGAAATGAGGTTCCCGACCATGATAAAGCGTCCCCGGCCCACATCCAGTGCACCAAAAAGGGCTTCTTTCACCCAGTCTGTAATGTCATGCACCCGTTTCTCATTGCGGCACAGTTCGTCGTCATCCAAGTCATCGATGACGATGTAGTCCGGGCGTGCTTCCCGGTCGCGCAGACCACGCGGAGACTGTCCGCGTCCGCAAGCCAGGAATTTCACCCCGTTGGCAGCCTTGAACTCCCCATCCTGCCAGGAGGCATTCCCCTGCTGCTTGCCGAAGTCGGCAATGATGCGCTGGTTGTGTTCCAGTTCCGCCTGAATATCGCCCAGCAGACGTGTGGCAGAGTCTTCGCTTTTGCCGACCACCACCATGAAATTGATGAGCCGCTTTGGTTGGAACATGAGCCATAATGGGACGAAGATGTCCATGTGAGTGGACTTGGCATGACCGCGCGGCCACATGAATACCGCCTTCAGGTTGGGCGTACCCCTTACTTTGGCCGCTGCCGCATTGTGGAACGGTGCATTGTGAATGGTGCGTATGGCTTCCCCGGTAGTCTTGTCACGCAAGGTGAGGAAGTGGGGAAAGTAATATTCGCAGAATGCGGCATAGTTACCCTGCAGCCGCAGAATGCGCCTGTCCCTTTGTGCCGGTGTCTCGCCTGCGAGCAGCGCCGTATCCGTAATGGACTGTACCCTTTTGCAGTGTTCTTTCCACTGTTCGTATGCCTGTTTCTTTTCCGCTGCTGTTGCCATGCCCTTGTTATTTTATGCCCATCTGTTCGGTTATGTACAGGTCCTGGTACTTGTTGATGGCCTTTACCAATTCCGGGGTCACATCCGGGTCGATCGTCGAGCGGTATTCGATCCATTTGGAAAATGCCATGAACACTTCGATGGCATCCACCACATTGGCCTTCTTGTCGAGCTTCTCGATGACCGCCGACAGTTTTGCCAGCTTGTCGCCCAGCCCGGCTATCAATGTGGGGTCATCCGACGAGTTCACTTGTGTGATAAGCGTGTCGATGGTGAGCAGAAGCTTGTTCACCAGTTCCGGGCGAGTGACGTTCTTTGCCGCCCTTGCTTCTTTCCACCCTTCGGAGGTACACCATTTGGATATGGTGACACGAGACACGTCCACCTTTTCCGCTATTTCCGTTTGCTCCATTCCGGAGAGGAATAGTGAGCGTGCGAGCGATTTCTTCTTTTCGATTTCTGCCTTTGTCATATTATAAAGAATATAGGTTTGAACGGCAGGTATTGGAATGACTGTACACCTGCCCGATTTGTTCGCAAAGTTGTCCGCTTATCGGTTTGCCGCCAAAATAATGTGTAACGGTTTCATAGAAGTGTGCAACCGTTGCACACATTTTTGGCGGCCCTGCGAGTGCTCCGTAATATTGCAGAGCCAACGCACAAAGGCGTGGCATGGAAAAATGAGTAAACGTGTAAGAATTTCAGAGGACAGCCTGAACAGTTACGGAAGCCGCGTGCTGACATCGGGCATGAGTGTGGAGCAGTACTGCCGGAATCCGGTACTGCTGTACATGCACCAGCGCGGTAGCGTGATCGGTTATGTGAAGGATATCCGGGTGGAAGACGGCGAGGTGACCGGTGAACCCGTGTTTGACGAGGCGACCGACCTCAGTAAGAGGTGTAAGAAACAATTTGAGTTCGGCAGCCTGAGAATGGTAAGTGCCGGCATAGATATCCTGGAACTGAGCGAACAGCCCGAACATCTACTGCCGGGACAGACTTGTCCGACCGTGACCAAGAGTAAACTGTACGAGGTCTCTCTGGTGGACGTTGGTTCTAACGATGATGCCATCATATTGATGAAAGACGGTAAACAAATCACTTTGGGAAGGGACGGGGAATGTCCCTTGCCATCAATCAATAATCAAAAAAGAAGAAGAAAAATGGAACTGAAACTTTTGGCCCTTCAATTGGGGCTGCCGGAAACGGCGACGGAGGCTGATGTAACCCGGGCATTGAATGACCTGAAAGCGGCCAAGGCTGAGAATGACTCTCTGAAAGATGAAAACGGGAAGCTGACCCTGGCCCGCATTACCGGTCTTGTGGAAAAGGCCGTAGCGGAGAAACGACTGGGGGAAGACAAGAAGGCACAGTTTATCGAACTGGGCAAGAAGGTTGGATCCGACGAGCTGAAGAATGTGCTTGATGCCATGCAACCCCAGGTGAAGATCTCCACCGTGCTGAGTTACCAGGGTGGCAAGCAGCAGGCACAGCCGTCCACCTATGCCAAGCTGAGCGATGTCCCGAGTGACGCACTGCTTGAAATGCGTGAGCAGAACCCGGAGGAGTACAAGCGTCTGTACAAGGCCGAATATGGAATGACCTGTGAAATTTGAAAACCTTTAAAATGAAGACAATGGGAAAAATTGTAATGCTTTTGACGGCACTCCTGTTCAATACGCTGACAGGTGCCGTGTGTGCTTCCGTGCTGGGATTCTCTCCTGCAGCCGGAGCTGTGGGAATGAATGCGGTGGCAGCCTTCATGGGCATGGCTCCGCAGAGCGCTTCAATACTCCGTGAAGGGGTTTATACGGAAATCTGGACGGGCGAGCTTGTCAAGGTACTCCGTGCCGGGCTGGAAGGCACGTGGCTGTCAGGAATTCCCGACCAAAGCAGTATCGTGAACAACGATGTGATTCATCTGGTAGAGGTAGGGGTGGATCCGGACGTCTTGATTAACAACAAGACCTACCCGATTGACGTACAGGCTTTGGAAGACAAGGACATCGCCATCAAGCTTGACAAATTCCAGACCAAGGCCACGCCGATTACGGATGACGAACTTTATGCCATCAGCTATGACAAGACCGCCCGTGTAAAGGAAGGTCATGCCAACAGTATCAATGATGCGAAGTTCACCAAGGCGGCCCATGCCCTTTGCGCGAACAAGAATACGGCAACGACCCCGGTGCTTAAGACTACCGGCGAGAAAGATCCGGCCACAAACCGTCTGCGCCTTACCGTGAATGACCTTGTGGAAATGAAGCGTGCCCTTGACAACCTGCGCGTGCCGTCAGACGGCCGCAGACTGGTGCTTTGCCCCGACCATGTGAATGACCTGCTGCTGACCAGCCAGGCATTCCGCGAGCAGTACAACATTGACCGCAACAGCGGCAAGGTAGGCAACCTGTATGGCTTTGAAATCTATGAGTACGGCAACAATCCGCTTTATACTACAGCCGGAGTGAAAAAGGCATTGGGTGCAACGGCAGAAGCCGGTGAATTCCCGTGTTCGTTTGCCTTCTACAAACAGCGGGTTTTCAAGGCAACAGGCTCTACCAAGATGTATTATTCCGAGTCAAAGAACGACCCGTTGAACCAGCGTAACCTGATTAACTTCCGCCATTACTTCATCTGCATGCCCAAGAAAGAGGATGCCGGAGTGGTAATGATGAGCGGCTATCAAGCATGATGATTATGGCAAAGTTGAAATATCTGGTAATACACTGTACGGCAACTCCGGAGGGACGTGAGGTTTCATCTGCGGACATTCGCAAATGGCATACATCTCCGGTTGCCCAGGGAGGAAGAGGATGGAAGCAGGTTGGCTATACCGACCTGTTCCACCTGAACGGAGGCGTGGAACGTCTGGTAGAAAACAATGAGGATGCACAGGTGGACCCTTGGGAAGTGACCAACGGAGCCAAGGGATATAACAGTGTGAGCCGTCACATCGTGTATGCCGGAGGCGTGGAAAAAGACGGTAAGACCCCGAAAGACACCCGCACTGGCTGTCAGAAAAAGGCACTGGAGAAGTATGTGAAGGATTTTCACCGGAAATTTCCTGATGTACGCATTGTAGGACACAACGAACTGGCAGCGAAAGCCTGTCCGAGTTTCGATGTGCAGGAATGGTTGAAAGAAATAGGTATTAATCAATAATAAAACCGGGTGGTATGGACTTGAGCGAATTTATGAACATTATCCTTGGCGGCGGCCTGGTTGGTACGGTGGCGACCATTGGCTCCTTGCGGGCTACTGTGAGAAAAGCGAAAGCGGAAGCGATGAAGGCCGAGGCCGGTGCAGAGGCTATGCGCATAGATAACGCCGAACATGCCACCCGCATTTTGATGGAGAATATTGTAAAACCTCTGAAAGATGAATTTTGTGAAACAAAGAAAGAACTGGCCCGCAATACACGTGAGATGGCCCGTCTTAGAAAAGCTATTGATACAGCCGGGAACTGTCCTCATCGTGACGATTGCCCTGTGCTTGACAGGTTGCGCGAGTCACCGAAAGAGCATGAACCGGGAAGTCCGGACGGAAACGGCAAGCGCCGACAGCGCGAGCGGAAGTCGACGGGCGGGACTGGTGATGGCGGGGGTACCGGCGAGTTCGGTGAAGCTGACTATACCGGCGGACAGCCTCCGTAAACTTCCTGAAGGGGCGGTGTATCGCGGGAAGAGTGGACAGGCGAATCTGACCGTAGGCAGCGACGACAGCGGGAACATCGTGGCCGAAGCCTCGTGTGACAGTCTGCAGCAGCTGGTGCTATGGTATGAAGAAGAGCTGGCGCGTATCCGTAGCGAGACCAAGAACGAAATTTCAAATGACGTTCAAACGGAGGAAAAACGTCCTCCGAACCCGGTGCGGGTGTTTACTCTTGGGGAATGGTTGCCGGCTTGCTTGTCGGTATGTTATTAACAATGAAACTGAAAAAAAAGATGAACAAGAATTTTATGTACGGCATAGGAGCCGTAAAGTATAAGGATTTCACAATCGGGTATATTGAAAAGAACTCGTTTGACCTGGGCGGCAAGAAACCCGAGGCCGCGAAGATCGAGGCCGAACAGGTGCAGGGTGCCCCGGTGCTGGTCATCCCACAGAGTAACGGCGGCATCGCCCCGACATTTAACGTTATCCAGATGAACTATTCGAACCTGCACAAACTGCTTGGCGGCAGCCTGCATTATAAGAAAGAAGATTCGGAAAAGAAAACTCCGATCGGCTGGACAGCCCCATCGGAGGTGCTTGTCATGCAGGGACCATGGGAACTCTCCCTCGTGTCCGGACAGAGCGTACTGATTCCCAACGCCACGCTGCTTTCCAATCCTGCAGGCAAGCTGACCCTTACGGAAACCTCCAAGATAGAGGTTACGCTCGAAGTGGCGATGCCGGAGGACGGTTCGCAGCCTTACGGCGTGTTCGATACGGAAGCAATACCGGACGAGTGGGGGCAGTACAAGCTGCCGCCGGCGGAAGCCGCGGCTGCAGCATCGCTCCAAAGTGAGGAGGGCTAACGTATGGCTGACCGGCTGGAACAACTGATAGAGATGGAGTGTGCGGATGCGCTGCTGGACAGCGGCGTGTCCGTTCCTCTTAAAAGGTGGAAGCTTCCGTGGCTGAAACGCCCGGTGGAGGTGCGTGTGACGATGAAGCGTCCGAGGCTGTGGGGTCAGATTCTGCTGGCGAGGGAATACCTGAAGATGGGCGTTGCGCCCGGGTGGCAAGCAAAGGACAAGGTCGAGGAACTGGCCTTTGTAGCGGAACATGGTAAGGCTGTGAGCCGTCTGCTGGCCTATACGGTATGCCGGGGATACGTGTCGCGGCACGTGGGCATCGGGGTGACAGCGTGGGTACTGCGGAACTTTGTGGAGTGGCGTTATCTGACGGCCATGTTCCGAACATTCGAGCGTCTGATGGGCACGAAGGATTTTATGCGTATTATCAGCTCGACAGCGCGGGCGAACCCGATGACTCCGAGACTGAGCCAGGCAAGGAAGGGGAGTTAAGAACCCGGTATGAGGGTTCCCATAGCCCTTTCGGCTTCGTGTGGCAGATTGCATCGGCGACCGGCTGGAGCGTGGATTACATCCTTGATGGGGTGAATTACCAGACGCTGATCATGATGCTGAGCGACGCGCCGCGGTATGTGCGGAAAAAGCAAGGCGGCGGAAATGGTGCTCCCAGACCGGAACACAGCGCCGAGGATGAAGCGAACGATATAGTAGGATTTTTTCAAAGCAAACTGGAATGAGCAAACCTGTAGAAGTTGAATTTTTGATGAAGGACAAACTCACGCCCGGCATGAACAAGGCCGAGCGTGAGGCGCTGGAACTGCGTAATACCGTCAGGCTGCTGGAGGCTGAACTGGAAAGGCTGCGCCTTGCCGGGGAGACGGCTGCCCCCCAATCTGGACCAGAGTGCCAATATCGCGCAGATCCATGCACTGGAGAAGCAGCTTGAGGAATTGCGCGGCAAACTGAAACTGCTGCAGGAGGAATCGGAATCCGTGCAGGTCACCCCTGCAGATGTACCCAACGCGCAGCGCCAGTTGGGCGGGCTTCACAACAGTATCCAGCAGATCGCCCGTGAAATGCCTTCTTTGGCCATGGGACCGCAGATGTTCTTCCTGGCAATCAGCAACAACCTGCCGATTTTTACGGACGAACTGGCCCGTGCCCGCAAGGAATACGATGAGCTGCAGAAGTCCGGCAAGAAGGGCACACCGGTATGGAAGCAGGTCCTGTCCTCACTTTTTCCTGGCAGACGGCCATGACCACCGGCATCATGCTGCTGGTAATGTACGGTGATGAAATCTGGGATTGGACGAAAAACCTGTTCAGTGCCAAAAAAGGCGTGGATGAATTCAACATATCACTCAAGGAAATGACCGAGATAGAGAAGGACGGCCGTGCCCAGATGGTGCGTACCCGCTTCGAACTGAAATCGGTCATCGATGAAATAAAGAACTTCACCGGCAGCAAGGAACAGGAAAAGGCGAAGGTGGAGGAACTGAACCGCAAGTACGGGGAATCTTTCGGGTATTATAAAACACTTTCCGAATGGTATGATACCCTTATCCAAAAGAGCGAGGACTATGTACAGGTTCTGCTGCACCAGACCAATGTCCAGAACCTTGTAAAAAAAAGCTGCAGAAGCCGATGAAGAGGTGAATAAAATCAAGGCGCAGAAACCGGAAGAGGCGGAAAGCGCCATGGGTTTTTTCGGGAAATGGGGACAATATATCATGCAGTCAAGCATGGCAGAATCCGGGCAGTTCTATGACGCACAGGCTGCCATCAAGAAACATGATCAGGAAGCTTATGACGTACTGTTGAAAAATGCCGAAAACAAACGTGACGGTTATCTGAAAAAAGCGGAGGAAGAGGTAAAGAAAGCCGCAGAAGCAGCCAAAAAAGGAAATATCGGTGGGCATATCGACCCCAAGCAGTCCGGGAAGAATCCGGAAGCGGAAGCCAAGCAACGGCTTGCCACAGAGCGTAGGCTGGCGCAGGATCTTGCCGCCCTGCAGGCTGAAAACCGGAAGGAAGAGATAGACCGCATGCAAGCCGGTACCGAGAAGAAACTGGCACAAATCGAATATGACTATAACGCCCGGAAAGAAGAGATAAACCGGCAGGAAGCCGACTGGAAGCGTGAGAACAAGGAAGCCGGTCTTTCTACCGGAGATAACGGACTTACCCGGGAGCAACAGGATGAACTTGAAAAAGCCCGTGCCTCAAACACCGAGTCAAGGAAAAAAGCGGAGGCGGACGTGTACAGGGAAGAGGCGGAAGCCATGCGTGACTATCTGAAGGAATACGGGACCTTCCAGCAGCAGAAACTGGCCATCGCTGAAGAATATGCCGAGAAAATCCGCAAGGCACAGTCCCAGGGCGAAAGACTGACTTTGGAAAAGCAGCGTGATGCGGCTGTGCACAAAGTGGACATGGAATCCCTTACCCAGAAGATAGACTGGGGAGCAGCGTTCGGGGATTTAACCGGCTTGCTTGCAGACCAGATGAAGAATCTGCTTGGCGAACTTAAGCAGTATGTCAAGACGGATGAGTTCAAAAAATCAGGAGCAGCGGATCAGCAGGTCGTTTACGATGCCATTGAACGTATTCAAAGCATGCTCCCCGGTGGCAACGGCACATTGGATTTTGCCCGGCTGCAAACGCAGATGCACGCTTTGGGGGATGCCGTAACACGTGTGCAAAATGCAGAACTGCAGCAGGAAGCGGCATTCATCCGGTTGAAAGCGGCGCAGGCCGATTACAACAAGGCTCTTGAAAGCGGTAACCAGGCAGAAATAGAACGTACCCAAATTGCTCTTCAAACGGCCCAATCGTCCAGCGTTTCAGCTGACGAAGAATACCTGAACGCCACCTCTGAAATGAAGGCGCTTGCCGGGGAGGTGAAAAGTGCCTCCCGGGACACGGTTGACGGATTGAACATGGTATCCAACGGGTTGCACGGCTTTGCGAGCGGAACCTTGCAGGGATCATTTGAAGGAATCCAGAACATGCTTACCGGTCTTTCAAAACTGAATATCGGAGGCAAGGTCGGCGATGCCATCAGCCGGATGTCCGAAACCCTGTCAAGTGCCGGAGTCATCGGGCAGATCATATCGGCCATTCTCTCCATACTGGATTTGCTGAAAGACGGTATTGGCCCGATTATCTCATCATTGATAGACACCATTTTCAATGCGATAACCGGAATACTCGACAATATCCTCAGCGGAGACCTGTTCAAACAGATAGGCGGTTCCCTTGTGAAAGGTATCGGGGGATTGCTGAACACGGTGTCTTTCGGAGGTTTCAACAAACTGTTCGGCATCGGCGGGAACGCCAAGGAAGTGCAGGCGGCTATAGACCGTCTTACAGACCGGAACGAGCTGCTGCAGACCTCGATAGAGGATCTGACCGACACCATCAAGCAGAGCCAGGGGACGAAGAGTGTGGCGGCTTACCGCGACGCGTACAAGATGCAGCAGGAAACGAATTCGAACTACCTGCAGATGGCTATGGCGCAAGCCGGCTACCACGGAAGTCACCACAGCTGGAACTACTACTGGGGCGGTTTCAACCAGGCACAGATAGACAAACTGAGCGGACAGATCGGCCGCCAGTGGGACGGGAACCTGTGGAGCCTGAGCCCGGAGGAAATGAAGGCACTGCGCAGCAACGTGGATATGTGGACGCAAATCCAGAATACCGGTAAGGGAGGCTATGGCGGGCGACTGACCGAGAAACTGGATGACTACATAGACCAGGCCGGCAAGCTGGAGGAACTGACCGACCAGCTGTATGAAGGGCTGACGGGCATTTCGTTCGACGGTATGTACAGCAGCTTCATCGACAACCTGATGAACATGAAGTACGGTGCCAAGGATGCGGCGGAGGATATATCCGAGTACTTCATGCGGGCGATGCTGAGCAACAAGATCGGTGAGATGTACAGCGACAAACTGAAAGGCTGGTGGGAGAAGTTTGGCAAGGCCATGGAGGACAACGAACTGACCGAGGCGGAACGGAACGCGCTGATGGAAGAGTACATGCAGTATATGGATGAAGCCCTTGCCCTGCGTGACAACCTGGCGGCAGCCACCGGTTATGACAAGACGCAGCAGGGCGGTACGAGCCAAAGTGCGAAAGCGGGCGGCTTTACGGCCATGACGCAGGACCAGGGCACGAAACTGGAGGGCATGTTCACCGGCGGGCTGCAGCACTGGAGCAGCATGGACGACCGGCTGGAAAGCGTGGTGGAGAAGATGGACACGGCTGAAGGGCATCTGGCCCGGATAGCCGAGAACACCGGTGTGAGCGCCGGACACCTGGGCGAACTGAAGGAAGTGATAAAGAAAATGATACGTGACGGACTAAAAGTGAAGTGATATGGGCAATATACTGAGCGGACTGGTGCTGGTGAACGGCACGGACATCTGGACGGAATACGGCGTGTTCCTGGTGGAAGACCGGCGCGGGGGCATGGAGAACCTGACGGCCATCCTGACCCCGAGCAAGGCCAAGAAGGATACGGCTGTGGACATACGGGAAGAGCACGGGGAAAAATACAGCCCCGTGCTGACCCCACGGAATGAAGCGCGTGACGTGACGCTGCATTTTGCGCTTTACAACAAGACCCAGGCAGGCTGGATGAAGCAGTACTTTGCCTTTGTGAATTTCCTGAAGCAAGGGAAGGACGGCTGGCTGGAGATCCGTTTCCCCCAGCTGGATCTGCAGCTGCGGGTGAAGTATGCCGACTGTACGAAGTTCACCCCGCTGACCTATCTGTGGACGGAAGGTGTGCATGCCGGAAAGTTCCGGGTAAAGTTCCGGGAACCGAAACCGATTATATAACCATTCAAACGCTATTAGAATATGCTTCTAACGATATATGATAAAGCCGGAACCAAGCGTGCGGATGTGGCCGTGAACGACAGCTCGACGCAAAGCAAGGAAGTGCAGGGAGACAATGTGCTTTCCCTGTCGTTCAGCTATTATGCCTTCCTGCCCCTGGACGTGAACGACTACACGGACTATCTGGGCGAACGGTACTGGCTGACAGAACGCTACACGCCGAAGCAGGTGAGCGATGGTGAATGGGAGTATAACCTGAAGCTGTACGGTATCGAGAGCCTAATCAAGCGGTTCCTGGTGCTGGAGACGACGGACGGGGACACCAACCCCCTGTTTACCCTGACGGCCACGCCCCGCGAGCATGTGGCGATGGTGGTGAAGGCTATCAATAACGGCATGGGCCACATTACTGACTGGAAGACGGGTACGGTGGAAGGTACGGAGCTGATCACGATAGACTACGAGGGGATGTACTGCGACGAAGCGCTGAAAGCCATCGCGGAAAAGGCAGGCGGCAAGGTGGAATGGTGGGTTGAGGGGCAGACTGTGAACGTGTGCCGCTGCGAACACGGGGAAGAAATCACCCTTGGCTATGGCAAGGGGCTGACCTCCCTGGAAAGAGATACGAGCAACACGGCCAAATTCTATACGCGCCTGTTCCCGGTAGGCTCGACCCGCAACATCGATGCGGAGAAATACGGCAGCCCGCGTCTGATGCTTCCCGGCGGCAGGAAGTACATCGAGCAGGGCGTGGAGGAATATGGCATCTATGACCATTACGAGCAGGATGCTTTCAGCGGCATCTTCCCCCGTCGGGTCGGTACGGTGAGCTCGGTTCGCAGCGAGGAGGTGGCAGACGATGAAGGAAACAAATTCACCGTCTATTATTTCCGGGACGGGGAACTGGACTTTGACCCTAACCTGTACGAGCTGGCCGGAGAAACCAAACGTGTGTCGTTCCAGACGGGCGACCTTGCCGGACTGGGAGAAAGCGATGACCACTACTTTGAGGTGAACTACGACAGCGCGGCACGTGAATTCGAACTGATCACCATCTGGCCCTACGATGACGACACCCAGCTGCCGGGCGGCAAGCTGGTGCCCCGAGCAGGCGACACCTATATCCTGTGGAATATCCGGATGCCGGATGAGTATTACCGGCTGGCCGAAGAGGAGTTTGCGGTTGCGGTGGACGAGTACAACCGGGACCACTGGCTGGACATTGCCGCCTACAAAGCCCCGACAGACCCGGTATACATCGAGGAGCACGGCATAGACCTGTTTGTGGGCAGACGGGTGAAGCTGGAGAGCCGGAAGTATTTCCCGGAAAAAGGCTACCGTCAGAGCCGTATCACCAAGATCAGCCGCAAGGTGAACGAACCCGGGCAGATGGACATCGAGATAAGCGATGCGCTGCAGGTGGGCAAGTTCGACAAGGTGACGGACAGCATCGGTGCGCTGAAAAGCTATACGAAATCAAAGACGGAAGGCGCTGCCCTTCCGGACATCATACGAAGCTGGGACAAGACGCTGCCCACGGACAACAACCTGTTTTCCGCCCGGCGCAGCCAGAAAGAGTTCCTGAGCAAGAACCAGCCGGACACAGCCAAAGAGTCCATCCGCTTCCTGAAGGGTGTGAGCTTTGGCGAGGCTGCTGGCGGCAAGCCCTGCGGCATCGTGGATGGTGAGGGCAATGCCGAATACTTGACTGCCGTGATCCGCGAACTGCTGCGCAGCACGGAGTTTGTGGACGGGCTGACCGGTGAGGGCTGGCAGCTGTGGATTGACCAGCTGACCGGACTGACAAACCTGACGGTGGACAAAGTGACTGCCCGGCAAAGCCTGGTGGCGCTGGAACTGCTGATCGAGAAGGTGCGCAGCGTGTGCGGCCAGCTGGTGGTGTCCGCTGCCAACGGCAAGATCAAGGACGTGGTGAAGCAGGGCGACAACTACCGCATCGTGTTTGAGCAGGAATCGGGCTTTGTGGCCCATGACCTGATGCGCTGTGCGGTTACGGGTGGTAAGAAACTAAAAGCATACTGGGTGGAGGTGGCTTCGGTGATAGCCGGCGGTGTACTGGTCCCGGTAAGCGAGTTTGGCGGGGTGAAGCCGGAGGCAGGCGATGAGTGCGTGCTGATGGGCAACACCGAAACCCCGCTCCGGCAGAACCTTATATCCATTGCGGCCACGGAGGACGGACAGCCCCGTATCGACATTCTGGACGGTGTGAAGGCCAAGAACTTCAACGGCTGCCTTCGTTGCCGGCTGGGTAAGCTGGACGGCATCAGGAGCAGCGCTTTCCCGGCAGACAAACAGCCGAAAGGAAACGGCCTGTATGCCGACAACGTGTGGCTGAAGGGTACGTTCGTGTTGATGACGGGCGAGGACATCCTGACGCGGTTTGAGATAACCGAGGGGAAAATCCATTCAGCCGTGGAAAGCTTGCGCAAGGAAATACGCGAAGAACAGAGTTATCTGGACAACAGCAGTTTTGCCGACGGCATGGACAAATGGAAGACGGGCAGCAAGGCTACGCTGTTCACCCTGGGCGGACGCTGGATCTGGGCGAACGGCGGTCCTTACGGTACGAAGCCGGACGGCCATGCCGAGATACGGACCGACGGCAAGGTGCCTTATGCCTATATCCGGAACAGCTATATCATGCAGAAACTGGAGGACTTCCGGCTGGTACCGGAGTACCGGCAGACGAACAGCCAGGGCGAACGGGTGCCCGGCGTGGTGTATCTGTCGTTCAGCTACCGGGTTATCAAGGCCGGAAGGTTGAAAATAGAATTTGTGAACGCTGATAAGACCGGGTTTGAGAACTTCAACATGTTCGGCCATGAAGAGGACCTGCCCGTTGGCGGTGAGAAGATGTTCACGTTGGACGGACTTTGGAACGGCACTGGCGACTTCAAGCTGTCGTTTACGGGCGTGATTTACATTTCGCTGCTGGTGTTCAGCACCAACAAGGCGGACGCACTGGCCTATAAGTACCGTACACTGTTCGAACAGAGCGACCGGCTGGTAAAGATTTCAGCGGCGGTCTTCGACAAGGACGGTAATGCGCTGAAAGAGACCGGGCTTGTCATAAAGCCTGAAGGTTCCGGTCTGTATGCGCAGGACAATACAGGAAAGATTGCCCTTATCGGGGTGAGCGTGGAGGAAGAGGACGAGTACGGAAATACCGTGAGCAAAATCAAGCTGACAGCCGACCATATACAGCTGGAGGGACTGGTAACGGCCAACGGCAACTTCAAGATACTGGAAGACGGCAGCATTGAAACGACCAACGGTAAGTTTACCGGAGAGATAGACAGCAGCAAAGGGAAAATCGGCGGCTTTGAGATAGGGAACGGCCGTATCGGTTCTGTGGCCGACTCTCACGGGAGCGGTGGCGGTCTTGCCATTTATGATGATTTTTTCCGTGTCGGCGGCAGCAAAGGATATGTGATGTTCGGTGATGATGTGATACCGTCTTCTGCAGGAGGAGCTTTTACCGCTGTCGGTCGTATCGTGAACTCAGCCCCCAATATATACGGGAATTACGGCTTCGACCAAGCGAACTATGGATTGTTTATAGATGTTACCGGCGGTACGAAGAACTACGGTATCAGCAGCAATGCGGCATTACTTGCCCCGGCGTTTATCAATACGAAAGCCAAGCTGCTTACCTTCGGAAGTGGAAACTACACGGTGGATTTCTCACAACACAATATCATTTTGATGTATTACAATGAACCCAACTACAGTAAGGTAGAGGTTACGCTGCCGTCGGAAAGTTCTGTGGCATACAAGTTCGGCATGAGTTACTTGCCTACCGATTTTGCAGCCATTGTCACGTTCAGGGTCAGACCCGGTTCAAAGAATATCATACTAAAAGGTATCTATAACCACAATGAAGATTTGCAAAACTACGAGATGGCATCCGGGGACTCCGTAACGGTACTTATTACAAAAGCGGACGGATTCCGTTACCAGAGATTGAATCATTCATCCTAAAAAACAGATATATATGAAAAAGTTAGATTTCAGGAATTTCAGCGTTCCCACCGGAATAACCCGTCAGACGAGGGAGGTTTTCGATGCACGTGAGCAGATAGCCGATTTGCTGTATACGCGTGTCAGTGGCATCAAGGCCCATCGGCTTGCGTTCAAGATTTTCGAGAGTACCGGCGAGACCGAGTTCAGCGATGAGGAAACCGGGATGATACACATGGCGGTGGAACGCTATTGTCTTCCCAATGTGATAGATGCCCTGAACGAAATCCTGGGCGGGTCAGAAACCGATAAAAACGAATGAGTATGGCAGAAATGACACAAGAAGAACTGGTTCAGGAAGTGCTGGACCGTGTACTCCAGAGTTCTACCGGCGTGGAGGACTTGGAGACCGTCACCTCGCTGAGCGGTGTGAAATCACTGCCCGGGGAGAAGGACGGCAAGATGGTGAACGTCCCCCTGGAACTGATAGGGAAGCCTGCGAGCGATGCCGCCGCCCGTGCCGAGGCTGCCGCCAAGAAAGCGGAAGGAGCCGTAGCCGGACTGGAGGAAAAGACCCAGGCCGCCACGGAAGCGGCCACCAAGGCCAACGAAGCGGCAGCCAAGGCAGAAAACGCCGCTGCCAAGGTGGAACAGACTACGGCAGCAGCCATCGGCGGGGCTACCGCACGCTTTTCCTCATGGATGGAAACAGGCAACGTTTTACCTGACAAGAGTACCAAACCGGGCGGCAGCGTAGTGTATGTAGCGGATGCCGGGAAGTTCGCCTACCACATGGACTCCACCCTGTACGGGGACTGGGATGTGGCGGGTGTGCCTCCTGCCGGCATATTCATGAATGCGGACCGGACAGCCATCCTGCCGGACAAGCTCTACCTGCTGGGTGATGCCGTATATACCGGAACAGGCGGCAGCCTGAGACTGCTGGCCTACCGGCATGAGGTGATGAGCGGGGAAGCTTACGAGGCGCTGCAGGACAAGGATGCGAATACGCTGTATCTGATTTATGAGGAGGATTGACGATGATAACCATAGGCGGTAAGGAAATAACGGCTGCGTATGTGGGGAAACGTGCCCTGTCGGCAGTCTATGCCGGGGCAAGACTGGTGTGGTCTGCGATAAGCAGCTGTTTCGGACTTGGATACTGGAAAGGCGACGAGCCGTGGAACGGATCGGACGCATGGAACGGTAGCAGTAAAACTGATAAATGAATGATTATTATAAAAGGACAGTATTATGGCAAAAAGGAAAATAAGCGGAATCATCAACGCGACTGAACATCCGATGAATCTTGAAACACCATGGAATCAGAAACAGCCGGACGGCACCTATCATGCCTATGCAGGCGATGACATCGAAGCGTTCCTGAAGAAGGAACTGTCAAACCGTACCCCTACCGAGGAACTGGTGAGCGGCGAGACGAAACCTCCTACATCCGGAACGGTGTTCGATGCGATGGTGGGTACGGTGACGGACGTGGATGTGCAGGACAGCGAGGACGGCACCCAGTACGTGATGACCGTCAAGCAGAAGGACAACCAGGGCGGCGAGAGCTCGAAGGAAGTGCGCTTTTCCAAGTACACGGACGATGACAAGGTGGTGGTGAACATCGACCTGACGGACAGCGGCGGTGCGGGACTTCCCGCCTCGCAGTATCTGGCACTGGGCAGCGGCTTTGTGGTGAAATACTCCGTAGGTGTGGGCACTGCCGGTGGCGGTACGGTGGACGGCTACAGCGACCTGAAAGCCCGCGTGATCGTGAAACGCGGTTCGACCGTCATCAGTGAGTTCCGGGATGCGGAGTTTGTGGGCGTTACAGCCGGACAGAGCTATACCTTTGACGCTTCGCCCTACCTGAAGGATGCCACTGCCTATACCGTACAGGTGGAAGCGCAGGCAACTTACCAGGACGGCACGCTGATGAAGACGGCCACGGCCAAGGTGACCATGGTGGCCATGGAGCTGGAGACCACCTACTCGGCGGGCAACGGGCTGGCCGACGGGGGATATAAAAATGACGTGAACATCCCCTTTACTGCCAAGGGCACGAGCGGTGAGAAGAACATCTACTACCGCGTGAACGGCGGACAGGCCTTTACCCTCGGTCTTTCGGCCGGCAGCGGTGTGCAGCAGAAGAACGTGACCATCCCCCTGACACAGATGCAGGAGGGTACGAACGTGGTGGAAGCCTACGCGCAGCATGAGACTCCGGTGTGGTGAGCCGGGTGCATTACATTACGCTGCTGAAGGCAGGCGGAGGTGTGACAGCGTATGCCGGCCTGATGTTCAGCCACCGGGCAGCGGGGTTCCAGCGTGACTGGAAACACCCGGTGCTGGAGGCAGAGCAGTTCACGGCATGGAACTTCACGTATGCCGGCTATGACCGCGATGCGTATACGGCCCGTGTGAAAGTGACCGACCGGGGCAGCGTGGTGAAGGAAGACCTGCTGCAACGCGGTGAGACCGGCAGCTACGGACGGACGAACGTGAACGTGGAACCGTTGGACTACCGTGTGTCATGCGGCGATGCCGTGCTTGAGGTGCAGGTGAACACCACATCGCACCCGGACATTGAAGCCACGCTGGCACCGGATGCCGTGTGTACGTTTGACGCCTTCGGGCGAAGCAACACGGAAAACAACCCGGCAAGCTGGGTGAGCGGTGACAAGCGTATGGAGTTCCGGGACGTGCTGTGGAGCGTGAACGAATATGGTGCCGGTAGCGGCTGGCACAAGGACCGCCTGCTGCTGGCCGGTGGTGCAGGTATGACCCTGACCGCTGACGGCGGTTACCGCCCCTTCAACGAGGCGGACAAGCCCGAGGGATTTGCCATCCGTGACGTGGGCATGACGCTGGAGATAGAATACAGCACGGCCAACGTGACGGATACGGATGCCGAGCTGATCACCTGCCTGGGGCAGCTGGACAACGGCAACCGGTACGGGCTGATTGTGACTCCGGAAGAGGCCAAGTTCCTGACCGGTGTGGTGACCGAGGCGATGGATGCCGGACAGGTGCTGCGCTATGAAGACTCGGTGGGTACCAAGTTCCAGCCGGGTACGAATATCCGCATTACCTACGTGTTCTATCCGAACGTGCAGACCAACGAACAGCGCACGCTGATCGGTTTCTATGTGAACGGTGAAGAGTCGGCTGCTTCCAAGTGGCTCGACAAGGTGAATTTTGACATTCAGAGCCAGTTGGAATTTAAGTCGGCAGGTGCCGACTTGAACGTGAAGAGCGTGCGTATCTATAACAAGGCGCTGACCTCGGACGAGGTGCTGAACAACTACATCGTGGACCGCAACCACCTGGAGGATGCCGACGGGGAACCGGGCGTGCGCTCACTGGATGAGGACAACCGCGTGCTGAATGAAGGAGATACGGTGAGCATGGAGAAGCTGATGGGGCTGATGAAGAAGCGCCGGAACTCGATCCTGGTACTGATAGGCACGGGCAGCGTGGGCAGTGAGGTTCCGAGCGAGAGCGACACGCTGAACGTGGTGGATGCACTGGCCCAGCTGAACGACAAGAAGGCCAATAAACTGGTAAGGGAGGTCCGTTTCTATAACGGAGAGGACAGGACGCTTGACTTTATCCTTACCAACGTATATGTCCGTATTCAGGGTACTTCTTCCGTGAACTATGCCAGAAAGAACTTCCGTTTCTACTTCCAGAAGACGGCAAGCGGCTGGACGGTTACATTGAGCTACGGGGAGATTGACGGAAACGGCAGGCAGAAGAATCCGGTGGTAACTACCGGCAAAAAAAATCTCTTCAAGTTACGCAGGAACTCGGTAGGCGCGAAGCTGGCATGTTCCAAATGCGACTTCTCGGACTCGTCCATGACCACCAATACCGGAGGTGCGAAGCTTATCAATGACGGACTGAAAGAGATGGGGCTGCTTACGCCTGCCCAGCGTTACGCCAAAGACCATGGGCTGGAGGATGATTACCGTTCGGCCATCGACGGCCTGCCGTGCGACCTGTTCGTAGCGAAGAGTGCCGACGAAGACCTGACCTATTACGGCCAGTACAACATGAACAACGAGAAGAGCGACAGCTACCCCATCTTCGGGCAGGATGAGACCATCGGCGGCGAGAAATGGGGCGAGGGCGACACGCTGAACTACCTGGAAGCCGACGAGGAAGGACACAAGCAGTACCTGCCCGTCTGCTTCGAGACGCTGAACAACTCCAATCCGCTGTGCCTGTTCCACTGGTTGCCGAGTACCGAACCGGAGCATAAGGATTTCATGGACTACAACTTTGACGGAGGACTGGAATTTAATCATCCGAAAGATACCTTCTGGTCGGACGGAGGCGGTGACGCGGAGGAAGAACCGAACCTGAAAGACCACCTCGGTACCGGTGACAAGTACGACAAGATGTACAAGGCCACCGACCGCATGATGAGTTTCGTCTACCGGTGCGTAAAGGAAACGCCTGCGGGCAGGAACATGGTTTACAGCACGGAATCCCATTCGTTCGAGGGGGTGGACTATGAGGACGACGGCGACAAGTTCCCTACCGCCAAGTGGCAGAGCGATACGTTCAGGAAAGAGGCCGGGAAGTATTTCGACCTTCCCCACCTGATTGCCTACTATCTGTACGTGCAGTTCAACCTCGGCGTGGACCAGCTTGCGAAGAACATGCTTATCCGCACATGGGACGGTGTGAAATGGTCGATTGACTATTATGACGGCGACTGCCAGCTCGGTTCTGACAACAAGTCGTTCCTGACCGGGAAGTATGACGACAACCGCCAGACGAAGCGCGACGGGGCTTATGTGATGCAGGGTCATAACTCGTGGCTGTGGAACCTCATCGTGGCCAATTGCTGGGACATGATTGTGGAGATTATGGTGAGCGGATGGAACGGGGGCGCAAGCTTCATGAGTGCCTTCAGTATCCAGAAAGCCATTGACCATTTCGATACCGAACAGATGAAGAAGTGGTGCTCACGCCTCTATAACAAGTCCGGCATCTTCAAATACATCTACCCGTTCCTGAACGAAATGCCGGTGGGTGCTGACGGTGCCAAACAGACCTATCCGCAAATCTACGGTCTGAAGGGTTCGTTGAAAGCACACCGGAACTACTTCATCCAACGCCGGTATGACCTGAAGCAGGTGGAGTACGGCTATGTATCCACGCTGGGTGCCCAGTTCTACCAGAGTACGGCATCGCTGGACAAGGCTTATAAACTGAAACCGATGCAGTACCGGCTGACCATCCCGTACCGTGTGCAGCTCTCCACCAGCAACGGCGTGCAGGCCGACAGCGGCGTGGTGGATGCGGACGTGCTCCATTCCCTGCAGCTGACCCGTGCCTTCGGTGAGAACGACCCGCTGAAGATTATCGGTGCAGCCAAAATCAAGGAGCTGGTATGGCACGAGGATGCGTTCGCAATCGGCTTCAACTTCGGTCTGCTGACCTCACTGGTAAAACTCGACATGAGCGTGGAGAAAGCCAGCGGTTACCGGAACGGCTCGTTCATGGCTTCGACCAATGGTATGCTGCTTCTGGAAGAAGTGAACATGCGGAACAACCGGCTGGCCCGGAACGGGGACAACGGGAATGTGGCCACTTTGGACTTGAGCTGGCAGGGCCGCCTGAAGAAACTGGACGTGAGGGGTACGGGGCTGACCCGTGTGAAACTGGCCACCGGTGCGCCCGTTGTGCAGTTATGCCTGCCGGACACGATTGAGGAACTGTTCCTGGAATATCTGACCAAGCTGTCCGATAGTGGCCTGATACTGGAAGGGATCAATAATGTGCGGGGCTACCGCTACACCAACTGCCCCGGCATCGACGGGTTCGCTATGCTGGAACGCCTGCACCAGGCCAGACTGAACGGCAGCGGCAAGCTGGAGCGCTTCGTGCTGGAGATAGACCGGGAAGACGACGGAACCCTGCTGAAGAAGTATTACGACTACGGAACGTATACACAGACGGGTGCCGTGGATGACCGGCATTCGGGACTGAGGGGCAAGCTGACCCTGACGAAGTATCTGGCCGATGAGGAACTGGAGAAGTATGCCGCCCGTTATCCGGAACTGACCATCAAGCAGCCGCCCTATACGATGATCGAGTTTGACGACAGCGTGGCCGACGATGCCAATGTTTCGAACCTGGACAACAAGACGGGGTACAAATTCGGCAATACGTACAAAATGAGCGGGCATGTGAATGCCATCCTGTCCAAGCGCCACCGCGTATTGGCCAAGGTGACGAAGATGCCCACGAGCCGGAAGGTGGAGATAGCCGGGCAGCAGGTGGAAGTGAACAACCCGGACGGGGAGATGACCTATTTCCCCCTGCATGACGAAAGCTCGAACTTCTATGCCGATGCGGAGGATATGAACGACTGTACGGTGGCGAAGCTGGACGGCAGCGAGGGAGACTGGATGATGTATGAGCCGTTTTACTGGAGCAAAGGCATCAACGATTATTTGAACAACAAGAAGTACGCCTGCTACAGCAGTTATCCGGAGGACGAAATGCCCCCGGTGCCTGAGGCGACGGTACTGACACTGGATGCCATCAAGGAGACACAGGGCGGCTGGCTGGGTGAACGCAAGATCATGAGCGGCAAGCCCACGCTGATGGAATCCTATACGACGGACAAGGCTTATTCCGTGTGCAAAGTGGACGTGTCGGGTTACAGACGTGTCCGCTTCCCGAGCGTTCCAGGAACAGGGCTTATCGGCAGTGTGTTTGCTGATGCGGAGGGAAACATCCTGAAGAGTATTGTGGTGCCGACCATCGGCTTGAAATTTGAAGCCGGCATGTATCTGATAGCAGACGTTCCGGAACGTGCTACAGCCCTGCATTTCTCCATTCTGAACACGGCAGAGTTTGACTGCGTGGTACTGAGCCACAGCGACAAGATAGAGGACATGGAACCGGATTGGGTGGCCAATGAGGAGCATCTGTGTGCCGTTGTGGGCAGTTCGGTGGTGGGCAGTAAACTGCGTGCCTGCATCACCGGAGCTTCGACCACGGCAAGTATGACCTGGACGGACTTCCACTACTACAGCCAGCAGCGGGGTATGCAGCAGATAGATGCGCTGATGCACAGCCGCATCGCGAACCTGAGCTATGCAAAGTACGGGCGCAGGGATATGCAGGAACAATGCGGTGCCGGTCAGCATAACAATAACCGCACAACAGGCGGAACGGCCGAACACGGGATGACAGACACCATCGGCTACGATGAAGCGTATGTCATTAACAACAAAATCACGAATTCGCTGATTGACGGCCTGGTGCACCAGTATGCCTGGTATAAGAGTCGGGACGAATACGGACAGGCGACTGTGGTGCAGGTGAACAATATCTGCTGCCTGGGCTATGAGGACATCTACGGCAACAAGTATGACATGATGGACGGCGTGGATCTGCCGAACGACAGCGGTAACGTGGGCAAATGGCGCATCTGGATGCCTGACGGCAGTATCCGTATGGTACAGGGCAAGAAGGACAGCGGTCAGTGGATTACAGGCGTGGCGCACGGCAAGTATATGGACATGATTCCGGTAGGTAATCTGAACGGATCATCTTCTACTTACTATACCGACATGTACTGGATAAGCACCGCTACGGTCCGTGTGGTCTATCGCGGGTACGTCAATGCGAGCGCGGGTGGCGGCGTGTCGAATGCGAATGCGGTTATCGATGCTTCGCATTACGCATGCGAGTATCGGCTCCCGTCTGGCCTTCCGCGGCAAAATCGTCCGGGCGCAAAGCGTGGCAGCGTACAAGGCGATACGCGAGGTGGCGTAAGCGCAAAGCGCCAAAGCGTGGAGCGAAGCGACTAAAACGAAAGAACGGGATTCGGATGGTTTCCGAATTCCATTTAAAAGGTATTCAAATACCGGCGAAGCCGGCCGAATTTTTTTAGAATATTGATAGGGTAGGGGAATACAAAACTGAACTGATTTGAGGGTAAACGACCTCAATTTAACTATGTAAAGATAGTGATTTTTGTTGATATTTGCAAGTTATTTTTCTGTTATTTTTAGCTTAGAATTGACCAGTTCAAATGGAATAAAGAGTGCTTTAAATTATACGCTTGGTTCGGTATTATTGGCATTGCTTATGCAGTTGTGCTGATGTTGTTCTTACGCGATAAGAAGTCGGAAGTTGAAATGGGGAGAACTCAGCCGCTTGCACACAAGGAAAATGTATTTACCAGCTTGAAGTCTTTACTTACCAATGTGGCTTTTTGGGTCATTCTTCTTTACTTTGCAGCTCCAAGTTTGCCTGGTTGGGCAACAAAGAACTGGCTGCCTACTTTGTTCGCAGAAAACCTGGATCTTCCAATGTCACAGGCTGGGCCTATCTCTACAATTACGATAGCTGTGTCTTCATTTATAGGTGTGATAATAGGTGGTACTTTATCGGATAAATGGGTTCAAAAGAATTTGCGTGGCCGAGTGTATACAGGTGCTATTGGTTTGGGCCTAACCATTCCTTCACTGCTTTTACTAGGCTTTGGCCATAACATTGTGGCTGTTGTTGGAGCTGGCTTGTTATTTGGTATAGGCTATGGTATATTCGACACTAATAACATGCCGATTCTTTGTCAGTTTGTTTCTTCAAAACAAAGGGCTACCGCTTATGGTGTAATGAACATGGTAGGTGTGTTTGCCGGCGCCTTCATTACGAATCTTCTCGGTCAATGGGGTGATAGTGGTAATTTGGGCCTTGGTTTTGCAATGCTGGCAATTGTCGTTGCTATTGCCCTTTGCGCACAATTGTATTTCTTACGCCCAAAAACAGATAATGTGGAATAATAAATTTACCGATTATGATAGTTTCAAATTTGCAGAATAGTGAAAGGATTGAATCCTTGCATCCTTTGTTCAAGATGTTGTTTGATTATGTAAAGACGCATGACCTGCTTCATATGGAATGTGGAAGAATAGAGTTGGCCGGGGATGATTTGTTTATCAATAATGTAAACCCCATTTGTGTTTCGGCGTCAGATCAGGTATTGGAAGTTCATCGTGATTATATTGATGTGCATATCCTTCTTGAGGGGAAGGAAAGAATCGGATGGAAAGCTTTTGAAGATGTAAATCAGTTAAAGCAAAGCTACCAAAAAGAAGGCGACTGTGCATTGTATTCTGATGAACCTACTTTATTTGTGGATTTGCTTCCTGGTCAATTTCTTGTCGTTTTTCCGGAAGACCCTCATGCCCCGGTTATAGGAGAGGGTAAGATCAGGAAGTTGATAGGTAAAGTGCGGCTCTAATAAATTTCTTCGATATTCAGAGCCTGCTGAAATTTTTGTAAATCAGTGAGGCATACCGGAATGATCTGTGCCCCAAAAGTTAGGCAATACTTCTGATTTTTTTAGGGTGCAGATCATTTGTATATTGCGCGTCTTCTCTGTGCCTTTGTCTTTCTTTTTATCTTGCCCCCAAGTCATCGTACGAGCTTTGCAGTATTGCCTTGCCGCGGAGTATACGGTTCTTGTCGGCTGCCGGACGCTCCAGTATCGGGCGGTCGGCATTCACGTCAAACAGCGTGACTCCCGTACTGTCCGCAAAGGCAAACCCTCCTCCGAAAGTCCAGTAGGCAAAAGGATAGGTGTATTCTTCTCCCAGCACGTTCCGGCTGAAACTGAATTCTTCGTGGCTGATTCCCATTTGAGCCAGCAATGTGGCGGCCATGTCTGTCTGGTTCATGATCTTGTTTACAACCATCGGCTGCTTTATCGCACCCCCAGCCAGAGCATCGGGATGCGGTGAATACGTTCGTCCTGCGGATGTCCTTCTTCCGGATAATAGAAGCCATGATCGGGCAGGCAGACTATCAGCAGGTTGTCCCATACCGGAGTTTTGCGGATGCGTTCAACAAACCTCCCCAGACAGTCATCGGTGAAAGCGAATGCGTTCGGACGTGCTTCTTCCAGCTTGTGAAAAGGCACCTCAAACGGTTCGTGGCTGCTCAGGGTGAGGAATGCCGTGTGCCAGGGAGATTCCTTGCGTCCGATGAGCTGGTCATACAGATAATCGAATGTGATGTCGTCGTTTACTCCCCAAGCATTTTGCCGCTGGCTGGACGGAAAATCGATGTCAGCCGTCAGATGCTGGTAGCCGCTTCCCAGCAGGTAGCTTTTCATGTTGGTAAAGTTGATGTCGCCTCCATACAGAAAATCCGTGCGGTAGCCTTCCTTCGCCAACTTTTCGGCAATGGAAGGAAGCGTGCGGCTTTTTGCCGGTATTTTCATGACAGACAGATCCGGGAAGCTTTGGTATCCGCTGAACGTACAGATAGTGCCTCTGTCTGTCCGGAAACTGTTTGCGTAGCATCGGGAAAACCAGATTCCTTCCTTGGCAAGCCGGTCGATGTTCGGACTGGCGCCTTTCACTCCTCCCAGCGATTCCACCATTGCTCCTCCGAACCCTTCCATCAGTATGATCAGTATGTTGGGGCGTTTGGTTTTGAGCAGTTCCGCCGTGTTTTCACCTTTGACCGGATACAGTCCGTTGAACAGTGAATCGCGTTCTGCTTTTCCGAAGTAATTGAACTGTTCTGCATAGTCTTTGGTTTTGCTGACCGACACCAGCAGGCTGAAAGCCGGGTTGACGGCGGAATGGTTCAGAAACTCGTCGTTGCAGTAATATACCTGTCCGATATTTGAAGTCGACTCGGTCACTCCGCCGCGAATGATGAGGAAGATGATACCTCCTGTGAGTATCAGTCCGAGGCTTCCCAACAGTTTCTTTTTGGCGGAAGGAAGCATACGCGGTGTAATCCGGTACAGAATCCATGTGCCCAGTCCCGAAAGCAGCAGGATGCAGAGGATTCTCAGGATGACGAATCCGGCGGAAACGCTGGCCATTGCGTTTTGTGGAGATTCGAGATAGAAGACCACCGAAGCGTCCAGCTTGAAGTTCCAGAACGGATAGAGGGACATGTCGCCCATGAAGATGAGTGATATGAGCAAGGCAATCAGTGCATAATATCCTGTCAGTATTTTCCGGAGCGGGAACTTCTTGAACCACACGCTGATCAGTGTGACGAGCCATGGAAGCGCAATCAGGTAGCCGGTTACGGCTGCGTCCAGGCTTGCTCCGTGCCACATGACCCGGAAGTATTCGGCCAACGGCACTCCTCTTCCCACGCTGTCGTTGTAGAGCATAAAGAGCGGTTTCTGGAAGATGAACAGCAAGAGGGCTGTTGCGAAGAACAGGCCCAGATAAAGGAATCTCTTTTTCATATAGATACTATACCACTACTGTCCACTAAAAATGGACAAGGTTAAAAATTAAATAAATTCGGTTCACTTGAATCATATCGGTCTTTGACATTTTTGAAATTCGATTTGTCAAACAAGTCACTGAGATGTGTTTTGTCGGTCAGAGAGATTCCGGGAATTTGGAGAACTTCATAGACGCTGCGTTCTAATCTCATATCGTGTCGGACTATTGCTGCCAAACTGTAAGTAATTATCGCACAATAGATTTGTATGCGTACTGCGTTTTCCGATGTTCCCCAGAACTTCTTAATCCTGAGGTGTTGTTTTATCCATTTGAAGAACAGTTCAACACTCCATCTGTTTCGATAAAGCGATGATATCAACTCCGCAGATGCGTCAAGACTGTTTGTCAGGAAGATATATCGTGTACCGTCTTCAGGATTCTCAACGATGAGTTTTCTAAGTTCCTCGGGATAATCCTTAGAACTTTTATAAACCGTAAAGCACCCGATTACATCCGAAACTACACCTTCCGGCATCTTCGTTTCCAGGTTTTAGGCTTGATCCGTACATTTGTTTTGGCTCGTACAACGAAGAAAGCACCTATACGACTTATCGTATTAAGGTTGCTGAAATCGTTATATCCGCGGTCGAATATGTAGTGCGCTCCAGATTCGTACGGTATCTCAGGCATAGCCTTTGAATCGTGAATGTTGGCAGGTGTAATGTGCACAAATGCAGGTACTTCCGCTTCAACATCATAGAGCGTATGCAACTTTATTCCGCCTTTATGTTTGCGAAATTTAGCCCATTCAAACACCGACAGACACAAATCAACCGTTGTAGAGTCAAATGCGTAAACATGACCGTCAAGTTCGAATATTTTATTGATTCTACGCTTGCGGGCCTCGGCAATCATGAATGTTGCATACTCTTCGAATATGCGGCAGTTACGTTGCTCATTGGCCTTGCTGAGATTGCTCCGCGTTACAGACTTCCCGATTCCGAGATGGTAGAGTTTCCCAGCGTGTGCTTCCATAGCCACAACCAGATTCCGGAGGCTCTCCCGATTGGAAAGCTGACCGAAGATCATCGTAAGCAACTGATTCCAACAGGTATAGCTTTTGATATACTTGTTGCCATTGTATTTCTTCACAATGTATTTGAATTTCTCGTAATCAAGGAATTTAACTAATTGAGAGAAAACGTACTCGTCTTTAAACATAACGGTCTGATTTTGACCGCAAAGTTAAATTCAAGTTTCGGAAATCTAAAATTGCCTATAACAAATTGAATTTCAATAATTTCAAAGAATTTCTATGATTTTTTAGGGATATTCAGTAAATATAACAAATTAGCCAACTAATTCATACACAATGTATTGCGAATTAGTTGGCTTTTTTGTATCTTTAGATATTCCCCCGAAAATAAGGTTTGGCAGCCAAAACGGGGGAAATCCCCCAACAAAGATATGGCTAAGATACAAAATATTTCGGAAATACAGCCCACTTTGTGCTTTACAGAATTTGATGTTCTGGAAAAATATCACAAGAGTTTTCATGAGAGTGAACTGGGCAGGCTTCACTCAGTTTTCCCGTTTGACCGTATGGCAAAAGCCATAGGCTTGTCAGAACAGCGTCTTGGACGCAGGAACATTTTTAGCCCTTCGGCAAAGATTGCCCTTATGGTCCTGAAAGCCTACACCGGATTCTCCGACAGACAGCTGGTGGAACATCTCAACGGCAACCTCCACTACCAGATGTTCTGCGGAATCATGACAGATCCGGCCTTTCCCATAACCAACTACAAGATAGTCAGTGCCATCCGCAATGAGATAGCATCCCGTCTTGATATTGACTCCCTTCAGGAGATACTGGCCTCCCACTGGAAACCATATCTTGAGAACCTTCACGTGTGCATGACTGATGCCACGTGTTATGAAAGTCACATGCGTTTTCCTACAGACATGAAACTGCTTTGGGAAAGTATTGAATGGCTTTACAGGCATATCTGCCGGCATTGTATGGATCTTGGGATAAGGCGTCCCCGTAACAAATATGCGGATGTGTCAGAGTCCTATCTTTCATACTGCAAGAAAAGAAAGAGGAAAGCCTCAAGAACACGGATGCTCAGGCGCCGTATGATCAGACTCCTTGAAAAGCTCATCGTACAGAGGGATGAGATTCATAAGGAGTACGGGAGATCACTCAGATATACACAGGATTATCAGAAACGCCTTTCCATAATCAGAAAGGTTCTTGTACAGGAGAAGGAACTGTTTGAAGGCAGGAAGGTCAATGACCGCATCGTCAGCATCGACCGTCATTACGTACGTCCTATCGTAAGAGGCAAGGAAACAAAGTCTGTTGAATTCGGTGCAAAGGTTAACAACATACAGATAGACGGTATATCGTTTATCGAACACCTCTCGTTCAAGGCATTCAATGAGGGAATACGGCTGAAGGGCTGTATCCGTATGCAACAGAAACTCATGAATGTCAGGGTTAGATGTGCGGCTGGAGATTCCATATATGCCAACAATGCAAATAGAAGGTTCTGTACAAAATATGGTATATCCACTTCCTTTGTACGCAAGGGAAGGGCGGCAAAGGATGAACCCTTGAGAAAGGTTCTCAGAAGTGAACTCTCCAAAGAAAGGGCCACCCGGCTTGAAGGAAGCTTCGGCACTCAAAAGCAACACTACTCACTCGCAAGAATAAAGGCCAGGAACAGGAAGACTGAAATCCTTTGGATTTTCTTCGGAATACATACGGCAAATGCCGTACTGATGATAGACAAGGTCACGAGCAGAACAGCTAAAGCGGCATGACATGATTTTACAGACAGGAGCAGAAGAGGTCATCAGACTTCTTCCGGAACATCATGTCCAACAGATAGGATTATATGAAAAAACACAGAAAAAGGGCAATAATAATGGCATATAAAGTGATTATACTCTATCGACTTTATATGCCATCTTACTTTTTAGGGACATTTACTGAATATCCCTTTTTAGTGGACACTAATGGCCTTGTTTTTGAAAGAAACAGCCATTCCCGTTTGGGGAGTAGCTGTTTTCTTGGGTGAAGCCTTTTGTGGTAGCGTGCCTCAGGACATGCCCTTATTCTGTATATAGATTTCTTTTCTTTATGATCCGGCAGACTTCCGGGTGAAGAAAATAGCGGATGTCTTTTCCCTGATGGATGGCATTGCGGATGAAGGTGGAGCTTATCTCCAGCAGCGGTGTTTCAACCATGCGTGCCTGAGGAGGTAGGCTTTCCGGGTCGAGAGGATATCCTTTGCGCGGGTAAATCAGCACATGATGCTTCCGGATAATTTCTTCCGGCGACTTCCATCGGTCAAAGGATGCCCAATTGTCTGCTCCGATAATCAGATGAAATTCCCTTTCGGGATAGACCTCTGCCAGTCTGTTCAGCGTTGTCACGGTGTAGGAAGGCTTGGGAAGCTGGAACTCGAAGTCAGAGGCAGAGAAATGCGGATAATCCTTTACTGCTGCCTCTACCATCTCCAGGCGCATCCAATCGTCAAGCAATGTTTCGTTCCGCTTGAACGGATTTTGCGGAGTTACCATAAACCATACTTCGTCAACTTCTCCGAATTCGCACAGATAATTTGCCAGTGCCAGGTGTCCGATATGTATCGGGTTGAATGTTCCTCCGAATATGCCAGTCTTTATTTTATAGCCTTTCTCCATTGGCGAAAATTGAATATTTGCCAGACAGCCACCAGCAGCATGGCCGCGGCAATGATGTATTCTTTCTTATAGACGGCCACAATTCCTACTGCGATGGCTGCAAGCCCGATAACGATGCAGAGGATGGTGAGCATGAACATCGTCTTCTGCGGATTCTTTATTTTCATCATTTCTGTTTATTTTCTGTTTATAAATTCGATAATGGCTTTCAAGGCTTCTGCTTCCGCTTTCTCAAGATTGTCGTTTATGATGCGTACATCGAATTTGTCTGCATAGTCCAGCTCGAACTGAGCCTTGGCGATCCGGCTTTCTATGACTTCTGCCGAATCTGTTCCCCTGCCTGTCAGACGCTTGCGCAATTCTTCAATCGAAGGCGGCTGGATAAATACCGAAAGCGCACGGTTGCCGTAGAATCGCTTGATGTTGCATCCGCCCACAACGTCCACGTCAAAAATCACATTCTGTCCAGCTTCGAGCTGTTTTTCCACCTGCGATTTGAGCGTTCCATAGAATTTGTCTTTGTACACCTCTTCATATTCCAGAAACTCGTCGTTTGCAATGCGTTGTCTGAACTCTTCGGGTGAAAGGAAAAAATATTCCACTCCGTTCTGCTCTGTTCCTCTGGGAGGACGGCTGGTTGCCGAGATTGAAAAAGCCAGATTCAGGTTCTGCTTCAGCAGATAGTTGATGATGGTTGACTTGCCGGATCCGGAAGGAGCCGAAAATATGATCAGTTTGCTCATAAAATGTAGCCGTTGAATTTTACATTACGTTAAGTACCTGTTCCTTTATCTGTTCAAGTTCGTCTTTCATCTGCACCACGATGTTCTGCATCTGCGCATGGTTCGACTTGCTTCCCGTGGTGTTGATTTCACGTCCCATTTCCTGGGCGATGAATCCCAGTTTCTTTCCTTGTCCGTGTCCGCTCGCCATTGTTTCTCTGAAGTATCTCAGGTGGTTGGCCAGTCTTTGCTTTTCCTCGTTGATGTCGAGCTTCTCGATATAGTAGATCAGTTCCTGTTCCAGGCGGTTCTTGTCATAGTCCGTGTCGAGAATCCGTTCCAGCGCATCGGTTATCCGCTCTTTTATTTTCGCAACCCGTTCTTTTTCAAAAGGTTCGATAGATTCCAGAAGCCGTTCGATATTGTCCAGCTTTTCGTTGAATTTCATTTCAAGAGCTTCGCCCTCTTGCTTTCTGAAGTCAACGAGCCGTTGCAATGCTTCTTCAACGGTTTTCCGTACTACCGTCCATTCTTCTTCCTCCAGTTCTTGTGCTTCTACCTTAGTGAGCACGTCAGGCATGCGCAGCAGTGTGGCAAACCAGTCCTGAGGCAGCGGGATACGGCAATTCTCGGATATTGTCCGGATTTGGTTATAATAGTTCTCAACCAGAGCGGTATTGATAGGAGTGGCGGTTTCAGCCGCGTCTTTTTCAATCCAGATGCTGAAGTCTACTTTTCCCCGTTCCAGAACCTTTGAAATCAAGTTTCTGATCTCCATTTCCTTTTCGCGGTAAAGAGGAGCGATTCGGGTAGACAGGTCCATAGCCTTGCTGTTGAGCGATTTGATTTCGACGTTGATTTTTTTATCACCGAATGTTGCGGTCGCTTTTCCGTATCCGGTCATTGATTGTATCATAACTCATTTTGTTTTTAATAGTCATTCTGAATGCAAAGTTATGAAAATCTGTGGAAAGTAGCGAAGATCTGGAGGAAACTTCGTGTCCCGGCAGCACCTTTTGTTTTTCCGATGCAGACTGTTTCTCTGGATGCCGGGACAGAGTTTTCCGGTGTCCGTCATTGGCAGAGAGGCATATATTCAAACCAATCGAAATCGGCATGTCCTTTTCCTTCAGCGAACAGGCCCAGATAGACACCTGTAAATCCCCCGTTTGTTTCGGAGCTGAGGTAGCGTGTGTCCATCTGTCCGGCTTCCGTGTAGTGGATTCCGTCGGGTGAGTATAAGAAGGTGTATACATCCGCATTGGCCTCAATTCTTAAATGGACGGTTCCTTCCGGAATCTTGCAGATCTCTTTCTCATGGAGGAGCATCCCCATCCGGTATCTGATTTTCAGTTTGTTGCCTGAGATGAGCAGGTCGTAATGTGCGGAGGGACACAGGTATGCGGTGATTCCCGCATTGCCGTTTCCTTCTTTTTGCATTTTTGTCGTAGCCTGAAAATCAATGTCCTCCTGTCTGCGCCCGATGAAAGAAGGAGAGCAGTTGAAATCATCCAGTTTGTTGGCGCTTCCCCTTATGCGGAGGAATCCCTTTCTTTCCGTAAGCGAATAGTTCTCTTTTATGGGATTACCTGTCCAGTTCCATTCTACTCCCAGCCGGGAGCCATTGAAGTTCTGGTCGGAAGTGTCTTTCAATTTGACTTGCGGAAGTGTCTTTGTGTTTTTCATGTCCAGACTGACGGTGCCGTTCCCGTTTACTTCCGGCCACCCGTTCTTGTTCCAGCAGACAGGCGCAAGAAAAGTTTCCCTTCCCAATACATGGTGTTGTCCGCTTTGCGTGCGGAACCCAAGACACACCAGCCACCACGAGCCGTCGTGTGCCTGTATCATATCAGCATGTCCGACCCCTTGTGTGGGGTTGTCCTGTGCATTTTTGTTGATATGTGTCAGAATAGGATTGGCAGGATTGCTTTCGTAAGGCCCTTCGATGTTCCGGCTGCGGGCTATGGTTACTTTATGTCCGTACTCCGTACCTCCTTCGCTGATCATCAGGTAGTACCATCCTTCGCGTTTGTAGATGTGCGGACCCTCAGGGTAACGGCCTCCGGTTCCTTCCCAGATGCGTTTTGATTCAGTAAGTTGCTTTCCCGTTTTCGGGTCGATTTCGCACAGCCAGATAGCATTCTCGGGATTGCTCACCATGTAGCAGTGTCCCTCTTCGAAATAGAGGGAAGGGTCAATCCCTTTTGGCTGATCCATACAGGATCCGGACCATTCTCCGCGCGGGTTGTCAGTATATACCAGGAAGTTTCCTTTGTCCGAATTGTTGGTGGTAATCATGTAGTAGATGCTGTCGTTGTATCGGATGGTAGGAGCGTAAATACCTCCCCAGATATTTCCTCCCTTTATCTTCAGTTGTGATTCTCTGGTGAGCACATGCCCGATCTGTTCCCAGTTCACAAGGTCCCGGCTATGGAAAAGAGGAACTCCGGGGAAGTATTCGAACGAACTGGTCACGAGATAATAGTCGCTGCCAGCCCGGCAGATGCTGGGGTCGGGATGAAAACCTCGGATAACAGGATTCTGGTATCCTTGTGCACGGCAGGCTATGCAGGCGAAAAAAAAGAATAAGTGGAATAAGTTTTTCATGCGTGACTTTTGGGATGAGTGGTTGTTCTGTTTTGTTGACTTCTTTCAAGGTTTGAATAGGGTTGATATTGGATGAAGAATGCAGGAACACGGAGTGAATCAGCTTCATTTCTCCGTATTCCTGCATTCCGGTTAGAGGTGTTCCATTTATTTGTTCGGCGTTTCCCAGACTTTGGTTTGGCTGCATTGTGCGTCAATCCATTGGTCACCGCATTTGAACTTGAAGTCCCCTTTCTCCAGTATCCATTTGCCGTCATATCCGACAAATGCCATGTCGCTTCCTTTCAGTTTCAGTGTAACCGTTTTTGTTTCTCCCGGTTCCAATGCTATTTTGTCGAAATTGCGCAGCCGGATGTTGTCAGGTGTGCTGCTTGCCACCAGATCTTTCGAGAATAGGAGTACGCTTTCTTTTCCTGCCATCTTGCCTGTATTGGTTACATCAACCGTGAATGTCAGTTCGTCATCTGCCGTGAAAGCCGTCTTGTCCAGCTTCAGGTTTTTGTACTGGTAGGTGGTATAGCTTAGCCCGTAACCGAACGGCCATTGGATATCCATTACCGAATCATAGTTGTAGTTTCCGCCCATTTGTCCGATATTTTCGCACGGCTTGTAGTCATAAGTGGCCAGTGCATTGATGTGTTTCGGATAAGTGAACGGCATCTTTCCGCTGAAATTGCTGTCACCTGCAAGCAGGTTGGCCAGTGCGTCACCTCCGTAATTGCTTGGCAGCATGATATTGACGATGGCTTTTGCCAGCGGTTCAATATCCTTGATGAGGCGCGGACGTCCCTGGTTGAGTATCAGAACAATAGGTTTTCCGGTTTTTGCCAGTGCTTTCACCAGTTCCTGTTGGTTTGACGACATATTGAGATCGGTCAGGTTACCCGGAGTTTCACAGTAGGAGTTCTCGCCGATACAGGCAACGATAACATCCGCTCTTCCGGCAGCTGCAACCGCTTTGCTTATTTCCGGTTTGTTTTCTTCCCACCAGTTGTCGTTCCTGTAGGGTGCGTATGTCACTCCCGGTTCATAGATGATGTTTTCTTTTCCGTATTTATTGCACAGTGATTCGTAGATTGTATTGTAAGCTTGCGCACATTCGTCAGCTCGATGCCCTTGCCAGCTGTATGACCATCCTCCGTTGAGGCAGCGCATTGAGTTGGCGTTAGGTCCTGTAAGCAGAATCTTCTTTCCTTTGGCGAGGGGAAGCACGTTGTTTTCGTTCTTTACCAGCACTTCCGATTCTTCCGCACATTGCAGGGCAACTTTGGCGAATTCTTCCGAACCGAACTTGCTGTATTCTTCTACGCTCCAGTAAGGTTTGTCGAACAGCCCGAGCCGGTATTTCAGCCGCAATACGCGTGCTACGGCATCGTCGATACGGCTCATCGGAACTTCTCCTTCGTCTACAAGCTCTTTGAGATAATCGCAGAAACTTACTTCGTACGGAACCATTGACATGTCGATTCCGGCATTGATAGCAATCTTGATAGCCTCCTTTTTCGTTGCGGCGATGTGGTCGCGGACACACAGGTTATTTATGTCTGCCCAGTCGGTTACGATAAGTCCGTCCCAATTCAAGTCCTCTTTCAGCCATTGGGTCAGCAGTTCTTTGTTTGCGTGGAATGGCATTCCGTTGTCTACGCTTGAGTTGACCATTACACTCAGCGCACCGTTCCGTACGGCTGCAAGGAAGGGGCGAAATGTTTTTCGCGCATGTCACTGCGTGAGATGGACGATGGAGTACGGTCTTTGCCCGATATCGGAACTCCGTATCCCATATAGTGCTTCATGCAGGCTGCTACATTGTATTTCCCGATGTGGTTGGGGTCTTCTCCCTGAAATCCGGCTACGGCAGCCTTGCCCATTTCCGTGTTTACGTAGCTGTCTTCTCCGTAGTTTTCCCACATGCGCGACCAGCGCGGATCCCTTCCCAAGTCGACTACAGGTGCAAAGTTCCAAGGGATATTGCACGCTTTGGTTTCGTATGCAGATATTTCTGCGCTTCGTTTCGCGAGGTCACGGTTGAAAGTTGCCGCCATGTTTATTCCTTGAGGAAACATTGTTCCGTCAAGCGTGTAGGTTGTTCCGTGTATCTGATCTACGCCATAAATGCATGGAATGCCGATTTCTTTCATTGATAACTCCTGTATCTGTTTGATCGCTTCCGCCCATTTTTCTTTCTTTTGTGCAATGCTTAACGGCACGTTCAGCAAGGACCCTACTTTATATTTTCCGATTACTGTATCCAGTTTTTCCTTGTCAAGAGTAAAGCCGTTTTTCTGGCTTGCCTCAAAGTCGGTTACCACATCAATGGTGATTTGACACATTTGTCCGATTTTCTCCTCCAGCGTCATTTTCTTCAGCCATTGCTGGATGTTTTCTTCAATTGCCGGATCAGAAGGAATGGCGGACCCGGACGTTTTCTGTTGGCAGCCCGTCTGCAGTAAAGAGCTTGTGCATATCATGGATGCCAGTGCTAGTTTTGAAATGTTTTTCATGAAATCTGTTTTTATTTTGGTTGATTTTTTACAAATGTAAGAGGAATCTGAAGGCTAGTCTGATACTTTCTTAACAATTTATGTGCAGATTGGGCATTCGCTTTAATAATGAAATGTCAGAATCACCTTTTCATCCTTTTTCAAGGTCATTTTTATGTATTCTTCAGTGTTGATTTCTTTTCCGTTATATAATGTTCTTTGTGCGTTTGCGGGTGTCTTCAGCTTTAGGCAAGGATTCCATCCCCCGACAAGTTCCACTTTCTGCGGCTTTCCGTCTGTCCATTCAACACTGATAGTTGCTCCTCCCCGCACTTTGAATCCGTAGAAACGTCCTTCGTCCCATGAATCCGGAAGCGCCGGCAGCAGACTGATAAATCCGTCCTGACTTTGAATCAGCATCTCGCTTATTCCTGACGTTCCTCCCCAGTTCCCGTCTATCTGGAATGGCGGATGCGAACAGAACAGGTTCGGGAAAGTACCGCTTCCGTGTTGCGTCGGGTTTGCATGTGTATAAGCCGGATAAAGTAAATTCCGGAATAAAGTATAGGCCCGGTTGCCATCTCCCAGACGTGCCCAGAAATTGATTTTCCAGGCCCGGCTCCATCCGGTTCCGCCATCACCCCGTCTTTCCAGTGTCTGTTTGCAGGCTTCCGCCAATTTGGGAGTCTTGACCGGCGATATCTGGTTGCCCGGGTGAAGTCCGTATAAATGTGATACATGACGATGGTGCATGTCGACTTCTTCGTAATCTTTCAGCCATTCCATCAGATAGCCTTTGGAGCTGATTTGATGTGGGGGGAGCTGGTCGATTGCTTTTTGCAAATCTGAAGCATAGACGGAATCCGTTTGCAGGATGTTAGCTGCCTCTATGACATTGGAATACAGTTCTCTCACCAGTTGGATGTCCATGGTAGGTCCCATGCAGACGCTGATTGGGGTACGGTCGTTTTTTGATGCGTAGAACTCATTTTCCGGAGATGATGTGGGTGCTGTCACCAGCCAGCCATGTTCCGGCTCACGTATCATGGTCGAATGGAAAAATTCTGATGCACCCTTCAATATCGGATAGATGTCGGCAAGATATTGTTTGTCGCCGTTGTATAGGTAATGCTCCCAAAGATGGGCGCAAAGCCATGCGCCTCCGGTGTTGGTAGCTCCCCATGAAGGATGTTCGCCCGGAGCGGTATAATTCCATACGTTGGTCATCATGTGGAGCACCCAGCCTTTTGCATCCGGTCCGTAGAACGCCTTTGCACTTTCTTCCCCGCTTGGAACCAGCCGTTTGACCAGGTCAATAAGCGGCTGGTACAGTTCAGCAAGGTTGCCTGGCTCTATGGGCCAGTGATTCATCTGGATGTTGATGTTTGTGTGGTAATCCCCGTTCCACGGTGTTCCCGGTTCGTTGGCCCATAGTCCCTGCAAGTTAGGCGGAAGGCTGCCGGGCCGTGTGCTGCTGATAAGCAAGTATCTTCCGTAGTTGTAATAGAGGGCTGCGAGTGAAGGGTCATCCTGCTGCTGGAAGGCTTCCAGACGTTTGTCGGTAGGGAGTCCTGCACAATGTTTGTTCTCCGGTAATGTTATTCCCGCCCTTGTGAAAAGTTTGCGGTAGCTTTTGACCGCTTCTTCTTTTATATGCATCAGGGAGTTGGGGGGTGTTGCATCATTCAGCAGGCGCTGAGCCTCTGTCCTGTAGATATTTCCGGCAAGATAAGAGGTGGCGGCAGATACAATAATCCATGCCTTGTCTGCTGACCGTACCTCTATCGTCCCGTTGCTGTGGGTCTGCATTTGGCTTTGTGTGCCGCATGGTATGACTTTCGCGAATGCAGCATAGCATATGCCGTCTTGCCCGGGATTTCCGCTGTCGAGCATTCCGGCTATCTCAAGTTCTCCTTCGTTCTGCTTCTTGACTTTCCCTCTTTCCGGGCGGCTTAATGTGATGCGGAAACTGAGTGCTTCCGGACGGTCAGAATCCAGCAGAATTGCGATGACATCCTTGTTTCGGGAAACGAAATATTCGCGGGTAAACCGGACCTTTCCTTTAGTGAATGCTGTATAGGCTACGCTTTCTTCCAGATCAAGCCATCGTTTATAGTTCTTGACCGAATCATCCGGTACAGTATATGTGTAATCGATAAACATGTCGGCTAGCATTTGGAAGGCTCCGTAGGTCCCTCCTTTTTCCGGTTTTACAGGGACAAAACTGGTGTACATCAGTTCTTGCGCCTCTTTGTTCTTTCCTTCGAGGAGGAGTTGCCTGATGGCAGGAAGGCTTTCGGCTGCTTTGGGATTTCTGTAATCGGCTTCCGATCCGCTCCACATACTGATTTCGTTCAATACGATATGTTCCCGTTCAATTCCACCGTCAGGCATCATTCCAAGTCTTCCGTTTCCTAGCGGCAATGTTTCTTCCCATTGTGCGGCTGGTTCGTCATACCATAAGGTCAGACTCGGTTTTGTCTGTCCAAGGACAGAAAGCGGCAACAGGAAAAGCAGTTTCAGTATGGCTTTTTTATTTTTCATTATACCAGATGTTTATAGGGTTACCGTTTCTCATGCAAATATAACCTTTTTGTCGGGCAAACCAATGCTTCTCTTGTTGCATCGGATGCCGTCAGGGTGTTTCTGATGTTTCTAAGTGATGTATCAAATGTTTTGTAAGTCATGTCTTGTGTTTTGTGGAAAGATAAAACGTCTATATTTGTAATGTTAATAAACTGTTAATTAAAGTCAGCATATGAAGCGCAACATGTTTTTTATCTTATTTTTTCTTTTGTCTTCTTCCGTTTTTTGCGAGGGGATTCGCATTCTGTTTATCGGCGATTCAATAACGGATGGAAGTTGGGGAAGCAGCGACGGTGGCCCGATGCCTTCTTCTGCCCGGAATCATTGGGACATGAATCATATCTATGGAAGCGGATACATGTATCTGTGTGCATCCTATTATCAAAGCCGTTATCCGGATCACGGATACCGCTTCTTTAATCGTGGGATCAGTGGAAATACATTGGCCGATCTGGAACAGAGATGGAAAGAGGACGTGGTCGACCTGAATCCCGATGTCTTGTCCATACTGGTTGGAACGAATGATATACATTATTATATAGAAGGCGACATGTCTGTGCCTTTCGACACCTTGGCGTGGGAACGTTGCTACCGGTCTTTGCTCGGCCGATCCTTGCGTATGAATCCCGACCTGAAGATTGTTTTAGGGACACCGTTCGTCGCTTATACAGGTACGATGAAGGATAAGAAAAATTTTGCGTTGCGTGACAGTCTTGTGCATAGTCTTTCACGTATTGTAAAGAGGATTGCAGCCGATTACCATGCTGTTTGTCTTCCGTATGATGAAATGTTTGACGAAATTCTTGCCAAGGAACCCACTTCGCAGGATACATATTGGATATGGGATGGAATCCATCCTACTCCGGCTGGACATAAAAGGATGTCGGAGCTTTGGATGGAAAAGGTGGAACAGGCCCGCATTCTTCCTTGACAGGCCTTGCCTTTTTATGATTTCCTTTGCTACGGCATTAAAAGTTATTAAATGAGTGCAGGAACAAATTATGCCGTTGGGTGAAACAAATAACTCCCGAGATTCTTTTTGCTATGACATATTTTTGTAATGTCCCAATCAGACAATACAGGATGTGTGGCTTGAGTGGGGCATAAGAAAGATATGTAAAGTTTAATATTGCTGTCCGATAAACTCGATTAAATATAAAAATGTAGTGTTCGGCCATTGTGTATTCAGTGGTCGAGTCTTATTTTATAGTTCCATGCCCCCTCAAAAGATAGATAACTGGTAATCTTCTTTCTGCTTTACGTTATAGCGTTTCCCAATCTTTCTCCGGATGATTAAACAGGCTGTAGAAATCAACATAATACATAAGCGTAATCCGCATCATGGTGGCAAGTCCGGAGAAACTCCAGGAACGCGTCAGTCTCTTTTTCATTACCATCAGAAGCAGATTGGCAATAAGCGTCACCCAAATCTGTATCTTGATGGCATTTGCACTTTCTCCATAGAAGTATTTCAACGGGAAGTTCTGTTTTATCTGCTTGAACAACAGTTCAATTTCCCAGCGTTTACGGTAAATTTCTATAATTTCGTTCGGGTCTGATTCCATATCGTTTGTAAGCAATGCAACCAGTTTGTGCTTTTTGGTATCGGCATAGGTAATGATACGGGCATGATGAATCAGTATTTCTCCACCCTTCAGAACTTTAGAGAATGTGACATGTTGTATGCGCACTTCCATAAGACCGTCTGTTGTCTGGTACATACAGTCCTCCATAATGTTGTATTTTAGATTCTTCTTCATTTTGTCACATACAGAACTTCTCTTTGCGTGAGTGCTTCCAGTTTCTCATAGTCAATATATGCCCGGTCCATGGCAACTATGTCTCCTTTGCTCAATGTTGACGGCTTTAACATAAAAAAAGAATCGTTGGTGGCTGCAGATGTAAACTTTATATCAGAAGGGACTCCCTCATTGGCGTGTATGACGGTGTGCACTTTTATACCCCCTTTTCTTTTTGCCGGTTTTGGGATGACGGCCCACGCCCTTGAACAGCAGATTGGAGAACAGTGTGATAGTAGTGGAGTCGATAATCTGGAGACGCTTCATCCAGACAGCATCCCTGCTTTTGCGGCTGTCCGAGGAAAGCACATGCCTGTATGTGGCGTATAAATCACGATAAATGGACTCAAATATAACCTCCGGACGTCGTTGGTTGGCATCGGAAAGTGTACTGCGTGAAGGCATTGAGCTGATACCCAAATGGAAAAGCTTGCGGGCTTCTGCCTGTAGGGAAGCCGTGATCTCGCGTAAGGAATCAAAACGCATGATGACCGCATAAGGCATGACAACAAGATGAGTCCAGCAATCAAAACGTTTTATGTAGTGTTCGCCACCATGTTTACGACTAAAACGAAGGATTGTTGACTTATCCAATAATTTTATTACCTGACCATAGAGCGGCTGTCCGCTAAAATGTATACTTTTGCCCATAGTTGGATTGATTTTGTTTGGCGACAGAAATCTAACGAAAATGGGCTGACATCGCAAATGAAGTCAGCCCTATTTTTATTCGTTTGCTATATTTTTATCGGACAGCAATAATAAAGAAGACATTCTTGTCGGATACAGATGGTATGACACGAAAAAGGTGAAGCCTTTGTTCCCGTTTGGCTATGGCTTGAGTTATACTGAGTTCGAGTACGGAAAGGCTGTGCTTTCTGCTGACCGTATGACGGCTTCCAGCAGTATCCGGCTTTCATGTACGGTGAAAAACACAGGCCGGGTAGCCGGAAAAGAAATCGTCCAGCTTTATGTGGGCGATGAAAAATGCAGTGTGCCTCGCCCGCTGAAAGAATTGAAGGGATTCCGGAAAATTTCTTTGCAGCCTGGCGAAGAAGCAACGGTTGACTTTACCGTTACTCCTGATATGCTGAAGTTTTTCGATGACGAGAAGCATGAATGGCGCGCGGAGTCCGGCAAGTTCAAACTGTATGTAGGAGCTTCGTCGGCGGATATACGTAGCGTGGCGGAGTTTGTTTATGAATAAATGGTGGTTTGTTAGCTGTTTTTTTACGGCTTATTTACGGAGTTTTTGGGGCGGCTGGATCATTTTCCAGCCGCTTTCTTTTTTTAAGGGGAGATTCGGCTGGAGGCTGGATATTCTAATAGAAACACGGCTCTTTCATTTAAGTTTAGAAGAAGGTATATAATCCCCCCCCACCCACTTCTTATGGGAAGCAGGAACTTTGGTATATTTGATACCCAAGACGTTACGAATCCTCTGAAATTACAAATTATCTCATTTTTGAGCCAGCATATGTATCATTGCGGTAAAGTTCATGGAAAGTTCTCCGATAAGTTCGGCCGTTCCCTTTGCCTTGTCAGAGAGCTTTTTCCTTTTGCCTTTCCATATCGAGAGTATTGCCAGTACCATCCTCTGTATCGTGTCAAGGTTTCTGGCGGACCTTGCATCTTTCCGTCTGATAAAGTCCTGCCTCAGGTTGCGGTCAAGGTCCCAGTGCATGCTTTCTATGGCCCAATGCATTCTGGCTATTGTGCCCAGCCGCCGGGCACTTCCCTGAAAGCTGGAAACATAGAACCTTCTTTCGGAAGATTTCTGACCGTCAGATTTTCTTTCCGTTGCAGTCCGTATTTCGACAACCGTCAGATCTCCATTCCACTTTTCCCTGTCCGTAATCAGGTCATTTCCACGAAAGATGCGGCATACCCTGGTCTCTATCCTGCCATGTTCAAGGAAAGGCCCTTCCGAGTATACATCCACAGGCTCCGCAAGCCCGACATTGTCTTCAATCCCATATCGCAAAGTCCTCTGGTTCGCCTTCAGCCCGATAAGGAAATCACCGCCTTTTTCCCGGATTTTATCTATGATGGCTTTCTGGAAGGACATGGCGTCCGCCGTAACTATGCATCCCGACACATCCACCTTGTCCAGCAGTTTGGGCACGGAAGTTATCTCGTTGCTTTTTTCTTCGCACATGTCCGTGGCAAGTGTGACACCTCCTTTAAGGGAATAGGCTGACACGATGTCGGGGTTGCGTCCGTTTTCAAGTACCGTCCCTCTCATCGCCTTGCCGTCAATACAGAGGATGTCCACGGCAAAACCGACAAGTTCAGCATGGAAAGCGGCAGTAAATTCAGACATCCGTTCAGACATGGCTTCATCATCTATATGTTTGAATACACGGCAGAGCGTAGGCTCAGAAGGCACGCCCTCCAACAAAATCCCTAAAGAGCGGAAGCGTTTCAGATTACGCCCGCCGAATCTGATTATATCCGGCCTTGTTATACACTTGCCCAGCCGTCCGAGTATTACAAGAAGAAGAATATCTTCCAGCTTGTGTTTGTAGTTTCCCTTGTCTGTCCTGCGGTAATCCGGCACTGATTTCACAAATTCTTTCAGATGTTTCATTATGCTGCCACTATGGCGGAATGCATGTTTCTTTTAATACATTAAACACGCAAAATGTTGCATATCAGCAAAATAAATTGTATTTTCGCATAGCGAAAATTAAGACGGAAATCAAAAAGCAACCTCTGTCGCATTTGATCTCCGCCTGCAAAAATCATTTTATATGAACGATAAAAAGAAACACCGGAAGCGGTGCTTCCCGCATCGTTGTACGCAAAAATAATGGTTTTCGGAGAATAACAAGGATTATGGAGATTATTTTAAATGAAAGAGCCGTGCGTACTCTGGCAAATTTTTTGCAAAAATCATTGTCATGTAATAAATTTTTGTAACTTTAGCCTTTGAGGATATAGTGGCAATTACTTTAATGTTGTATTTGGACACTATAAATGCAATGCTTTTATTGTTATATTTCTAATTTTCAGATTCTTATATCGGATCCACGTTGAATTAGGCTGTAAAGAGTGAAGATATGATGCAGAAGGAAAATAAAGAGGACTCCATGTCAAACTACTCCGAAGAAGTACAAGCCATTATAGACCGTATGCCTACCCAATGGGTCAAATGGTTTGCTCTGTGCGTAGGAAGTTTGATTGGAATCGTTATTTTATTGAGTTTCTGGATTAAATACCCAGATACGGTAGAAGGAGAAGTTTCTGTAACAGCAACCAAAGCACCTGTCAGATTAGTAGCAAACAACAGTGGACGTATGCAATTACTGGTAAAAAACAGACAATCAGTAAAGAAGAACGAAGTAATTGCATTCATCGAGAGTGGAGCTGATTATCATCATGTGTTGCAAGTAGAAGCTTTGCTTTTTAACCTTTATGCCGACCACGAAGCAAATTACCCGCTACCGGATAGCCTGCTACTGGGTGATGTAAGCACGGCATATAATTCGTTTTATATATCGTATAAACAATATAGGCAACTACTCACCTCAGATTTGTATGCCACGATGCGCATAAGCCTACAACAGCAAATCGAAATAGACAAAGAAATTGAAGACAATTTGCACAAGGAGATTGCTTTAAAAAAACAGGTGTTGGAAGCAATGGGCAAGCGTTTGGAAAAAGACAGCATCTTGTATGCAGCCAAAGGCATCAGCCAACAAGAGTATTTGGAAAAAGAATCCAACTACTTTTCTTTGCAAGAAACATTGCTAGCATTGGAAAGCAACTGTTTAATAAAACAATCTGAAATCAGACAAAGTCAAATAGAAATACAACGCACATTACTGGAAGAACAAGAAAACAAAGAAAAAGCCTTTGCCGAACTGGTAGCCCAACAAAATGTACTGTCCAACGCTATCAGCGTATGGAAAGAAAAATATATGGAAATAGCCCCGATTACAGGTGAGGTGGAGTACCTGGATTTCTGGAAAGACAACAGCTTCGTACAAGCCGGACAAGAACTGTTTACCGTCATACCAACCCGAAACGATATAGTAGGAGAAGTCATGATCGCTTCATATGGGGCAGGAAAAGTAAAAGAAGGACAAACTGCCAATGTAAAAATAAACAATTATCCTTACGAAGAATACGGAATGCTGAAAGGCAAGGTGCATTCTATCTCGCGTTTGACTAACAAGATGGAAACCAACAATAACATAATCGATGTATATTTGGTGGAAATCGTATTCCCTGATGGATTGGTCAGCAATTTTGGCAAGACACTTCCATTGGATTTTGAAAGCAAAGGTACAGTAGAAATCATAACAAAACGAAAAAGATTAATAGAACGTTTATTCGATAATCTTCGGTCAATAGGAGAAAAAGTAAATATGAGATGGAAAAGGTTTCCAGTAGAATATCAGATGGACTCGCAAGACTGCGGACCAGCATCGTTGAAAATTATAGCCAAGTATTTCGGACGTTATTACTCCCTACAATACTTGCGGGACCGCTGCGGAATTACAAAAGAAGGTGTCTCTTTTGCTAGATATTAGCACTGGAGCTGAAAGCATCGGACTACGCACTCTTGCCATTAAATGTACATTAAACGACGTTGTATCGAAAGTGCCACTACCTGCCATTGTGTTTTGGAATGAGAACCATTTTGTGGTAGTGTATAATGCAGATAAGAAATATATTTGGATATCCGACCCAGCCAAAGGACGTGTAAAATACACCCACGAAGAATTTCGCAAAGGATGGTATCCCAAAGGGAGAAGAAAACGGTGTATTGCTTGCCGTAGAGCCGACTGTGGACTTCCAAAAAAGCGAAGCTGAAAAGACGCAACGCAAATCTACCTTTAGCGGCATACTGAGATACTTTTTCCCATATAAAAAACAGTTCGGCCTGGTCTTAGGTATCATGTTAGTGGTTACTTTATTGCAAGCAGTCCTTCCTTTCATATCGAAGGCTGTCATCGATGTAGGAATTAAAACCTCGGACGTGAACTTCATTCACATGGTGTTATTCGGCAACATTTGCATACTGGCAAGTGTCATGGCATTCAATGTACTACGCGACTGGGTGCTTCTACATATTACTTCGCGAGTGAACATTGCTTTGATATCTGATTATTTGATTAAGTTGATGAAATTGCCGGTAACATTCTTTGAAAATAAACTGCTGGGCGATATCCTGCAACGCGCACAAGATCATGAACGTATTCGCAGTTTTATCATGAATAATTCGCTGGCTTTAATATTTTCTTCACTAACGTTTGTTATCTTTGCAATCATATTGTTGGTTTACAATACAAATATCTTCTACATCTTTTTAGCAGGATCTGTATGTTACATCGTTTGGGTGTTACTATTCTTATCTATCCGCAAAAAATTAGATTGGGAATATTTTGAATTGCTCTCCAAAAACCAAAGTTATTGGGTAGAAACAGTATCCGCCATTCAAGACATCAAGATATTCAATTATGAAAAAATACCGTCGTTGGAAATGGGAAGAGATACAAGCAAGATTGTATCATGTAAATAAGAAGGTACTGACCGTGACCAACGCACAAAATCTTGGTGCACAATTCATTGAAGGAATGAAAAATATGGCCATTGTATTTTATTGCGCCGTAGCCGTCATTAATGGAGAAATCACATTTGGTGTCATGATATCCACACAATTCATTTTAGGTATGTTGAACGGCCCATTGATACAATTCATTAATTTCGTAGTTTCAGCCCAATATGCCAAGATCAGTTTTTTGCGCATTAACGAAATACGCGAATTGGAAGATGAAGAAGAATTACTCTCCATCGGCTCAACAACCGTCATGCCGGAGAAAAAAGACATCACGCTGGAGAATGTTTTCTTCCAATATACTCCGAATGGCTTTATGGTCCTGCGAAATGTCTTCTTACGCATCCCAGAAAAAAAGAATAACAGCTATTGTGGGAGGTAGCGGAAGCGGAAAATCAACATTGCTGAAATTATTGGTTCGACTTTATAAACCCACTCACGGAGAGATAAAAATGGGGGGTATGAATGTTACAGCCATCAACTTGCGGCAATGGAGAGATTTGTGCGGGGTAGTGATGCAGGATGGAAAAATTTTTAGCGATACGATTTTGAACAATATAGTGTTGGATGATGACCACATTGACTATGAGCGCTTGCGTGAAGTATGCCGTACGGCACAATTGGAAGAAGAAATCAACAACATGCCTAAAGGATTTGAAACTATGATAGGAGAAACAGGGCGTGGATTAAGCGGTGGACAAAAACAGCGATTACTAATAGCACGTGCACTTTACCAAGACCCAGAGTTCTTATTTTTAGACGAAGCGACCAATTCATTAGACGTGATGAATGAACGGAAAATCGTAGAAGCTTTAAACAATGCTTTCAAGCAACGAACCGTGGTAGTGATTGCACATCGGTTAAGTACAATACAACATGCAGATCAAATCGTTGTCCTAAACCAAGGATATATTGCGGAAATAGGAAATCATCAGACTTTAATGGAGAAAAAAGGATTATACTATCAACTGGTGGCCACACAAGCTACAGTTAATCCTTGTATACCGTCCTCAACCATATAGAACATACTGTGCAGATTTTAAGGCTTATTTTAGCATCCAAACATTATAGTCCGATAGAACTGGACTAAATTTCATGTTATCACCTTCCATTCAACCTTCTGTAGCTATCTATTTGAGCTATTTTCTTGCTTTCTGCCACCATAGCCCTCTACTAGCCTATAAAGCGAGAAAATAGCTCAAAATATCCCTCAAGCAGAAAAGAATAAATCTTAAGACAGACTGACAACGCATATTTTCACAATCATTTTATTATAATTAACATGGAAATATCCCATTATTCACTTTTTTGATTTATCTTTATAATATAAATATCTACAACACCTTATGAAAGGCGGTGCATTATATCTGTTTTTTTTGTGCCTGTTATTTCCAAGCCAGTTAACAGCGCAAGAATTATCTACCTTAAGATTGAATGAGGTATTGCACGTGTATGTTTTACAATCGCCTGTTGCACAAATAGAACAAAAAGAACATCAGAATGATCTGCTTCAATATGAAAATTATCGGAAAGGTCTCCTGCCTTCCGTTTCTTTTTCCTTCAACCCAGTAGCTTTCAATCGTTCATTGCGCCTGCTTCAAAGTCCGGAGGACGGCAGTTATTCATCGGTAGAAGATTATGCCAACAGCAGCTCGGCAGGCATCACAATCAGCCAACGTATCGGGTTTACAGGGGGAAGCCTCCAAATCGGTACAAATTTAAGCTACCTAAATGAATTTTCCGACAAGCGGCATAGCTTCACAACTTCTCCTTTCTTTGTTAGCTATTCCCAGCAACTATGGGAGGCCGCAAATTGTTCCTTTTCGATAAAAAAATACAAGAAGCGGAACATAGCATCTCCATAAAGAAATATTGCTCCAAGATTTCTAAAATCCAAGAGGAAGCATTGGAGTTATTTTTCATAGCTTTATCTCATCAGCTGGAAAGTGAACTGACATTGCTCAACAGTGCTGCAAACGACACCTTGCTTTCTATTGCCAAGACTAAATTAACCCATGGACATATCACTGAATACGACTATCGGCAAGTGGAACTGCAAACGATTGAATTGCAACTTAACTACAGACTGGCACGGAAACAGTATGAAGAATCTTTCCGGGCTCTTTGCACATATTTAGGACTTGAAAGAAACAACGGTAGACTAATTTTGCCTGACTTCGACCTACCTTCTTTGATCGAACGTCAAGAGGTGGAATATTACGTGAAGCAGAATAATCCCACGTTGACAGAACAAGAAGTGAACAGACTGGAGGCAGAAAAAGATTTTTTCAATGCCAAAATGGAAACGCGCTTCAATGGTAATCTCAGCCTGAATTATGGCATCAACCAATATGCCGAGAATTTTACAGACGCTTACCGCCATGCCAACAAGTTGCAAACGGTTACTCTCAGTTTCCAAATTCCTATCTGGCAATGGGGCATCAACCGAAATAAACGGAAGATAGCCCGCAACACCTATCAGGCACGTAACCTTGAGATAGAAAACATAATTCGCAAGTTCCGTGATGAGATAGAAGAATGCACCGACAACTATAATCATTCTGTCGGTTTATGGCAATTGTCCGAACGCGCTTATAAATTGTCACGCGAACAGTACCAGTTAGCCATCAAAAGTTTTGCACTGGGTCACGTATCTGTGTACGAATTGACCGACGCATTGCAAAAACAACACGAAACGATGCTGCAATTCTATTCAGCCATGCGAGACACCTATGCAGCTTATTATAGGTTGCGGGGAATGGCACTGTATGATTTTAAAGAGAAAAAAAACTTAGAAGAAATCTATCTATGAAACCATATTGCATCAATAAAGAGATTCTTGCGAAGATGAGCTATTATGTAGCGCTCAACGCATGTACTGTGGGGTTAAGTGGACTCTACAATGGCAAAGCCGGCATGTCTTTGACATTGTTCGAGGCTTCCCGCGTGCTTGCAGACGAATATCTGGAAGAACAAGCCAGCCAACTGTTGCAAGAAGCTTTATTGGTCAGAACTCAAGATATTAGCTTCGAGAACGGGTTGTCGGGCATTGGGTATACCGTACTGTATCTATTAGAAAACGGTTTTATAGAGACCGAGTTTGAAGATGTGTTTGGCAAGCAAGCTTTGACTATTTGCCAGCAGATAGGCAGGCAACAAAAACAATGCGAAGAAACTGGCAAACGCAGTCTTTACCCCGCCATTTATTTCCTGCACCATTATTCTAAATGGACAAACAAACCGGAAATCCGGGAATTGGAAGACAAGCTGTTCAGACGCATGTCGGAAGAACTGCTGCAGCAAGCATCACGGACAAACGCTTCTGCCGAAGAAATGGCACATTGGTTAGTTCTTTTTCAAACAATACCTTTCCTTGTCGCTTTATTGCCGCAAGTTGTCACTCCAACCGGGTGAGTGGATGTCGCTATACGCATATGCACATGCCTGTGAATCTCAAGAACACATGTATTATATTGACTATGCCATTAGAAAGGTTGCCGAACAAGCATTCATCGATGATTTGCAAGTACAAGCTCGGTCGCATTTGGAGATTTCTGTATCCAAATTCGAATGGCAGAATTCTACTCTTGCCGCACAAGTAGATTTTTTGTTCCGACCGCTGCACGAACTGCCTTATCGGCAAAAAGCAGAAGAAATGCAGATGTGTTTCAGCGATGCAGATGCAGAATATTGGGAAGATTATCTGACAACTCATATACCAGCCTCTACCTTCTATGCCGGCTACCAACACGGAGTATCCCGTCTGATATTGTGGGCTGTGAACGATGCTACCGGAAGAAAAAGAAACGATGTATTACGACCTTTGTAACGATGGATTATGAAACAGATAAATCTATACTTGCTGGATATAAACAGTACGGAAGATACAACGGGAGTAAGCCGTTATTTACACGTACTGCAAGAAGGGCTACGCCACTATGCTTCCGTCCGCGTTTGCCGCATCGTGTTCCAATTCAGTCCGCGCGTAACGTTCGTTTCGATAAAAGAACTGCCGGAAGGCAAAAGACAGGTCATAATACCACTCCCGCAACATCCGGACGGTACAATGAACGAACCTTTCTGGATGGAACAGTACAACAAACTGGCATTCGGTCTTATAAAACAAGTATTTGTTGACGATGGCTGGCATATTTTGCACTTACATACGCTGAATTTGATTGACTTTGCCCTATTGGTAAAAAACCAGGTTCCAAATTGCCGCATTGTAACTCACCTGCACTGCATTCCTTGGAAAGGATTGTATAATAGAGACACACAACGCTTCAACCGACTCTACAAACAATTCTGCATTGACGGAATGCAACAACAAAAGGCAAGCATGGCAATGTCCTGCCATAACGAACTGAAAGCCTATGAGGAAGCAGACCATATCGTTTGCGTCACCGAAAACGGACATCGTTTCATAACGTCTCTGCTGGGTGAGAATGTAAACGTTTCTGTAATATACAATGGAATGCCCGATTTGAATCTGAATGATAACGCTTGCAGACGCAATGACAATCAGCGAGTACCTTTCCGCCTATTGTATGTAGGCTCTATATCTCCTTCCAAAGGCCTTGTATACATTTTACAGGCATTAAGAATGCTTCAGACAGAAGGCTACTGCTTGTCTCTGACTGTAGCAGGAAGAGGACAAAGCAATTACTTAGAAACATTACGAAAGGAATATGCAGATGTAGAAGCTGATTTTGTAGGAAGAATTTCCTTGGCAGAATTGAAAGAATACTACCAGACATGCGACGTGGGAGTCATAGCTTCCTTTGCAGGAACAGTGCAGCTATGTAGCTATTGAGATGGCCATGTTCGCCCTGCCAATAGTTACTACAGGAATTGACGGCTTGGACGAAATGTTTGCCGATGAAGTAAATGCATTGAAAGTACCGGTTGATTTTTCGGAAACAGAAGGACTGTCGGTGAATACTATTCGGCTAAAAGAACAAATCAAGCGATTAATCAATAATCCTTTATTACGGATGAAATTGGAACAAAATGCCCGCAAACTTTACGAGGAAAAGTTTTGTCTGAATACAATGGTAAAAAAGACTTTGGGGATTTATCAAAAGGTTACAATGAAGTAATATATGCCTAACATTTAAAAACGGAATTTTTATGAAAAAGATTACGAGAAAAAGTTTGGATGAGTTGGCTAAAATAATGCCGATCATCAATGAAACAGAGCAACGTACATACATAGGAGGGACAATGCCCCCAAGCGGACTGTATGGTTCTCAAACTTACACCTATCAAGAATATTTAGCTATGATGGCCAGCGGCTTATGGAATGGTGGATATGTTGAAGGCTTAGGAGTAATAGGGCCTGATGGAGGAAAAATAAGCGATGGAGGATATAATGTGAATGAAACTGTATCATATTTAACTTCTCATGCGCAATCAACCTCAACCCAGCAATGCGCAAAAGCTATACGACAGGCACTGGAAGCTGGTGGATTATTAACAAATGGTCATCCAATAGATGCGTGTGATTATGATACATGGCTACAAGAACGAGGCTTTTATACCGTGAGTTCTTCTATAACATCCGGGGTATATGTTCCTCAGGCTGGAGACATCGTAGTTTTTGAAGCAATAGAAGGACATCAACACGGGCATGTCGCTATGTATAATGGACAATATTGGATTTCGGATTTTGTACAACGAGACATGTATGGAGGACCTGCTTACCGTGAAAATCCAAATACGGAATATACGATATTAAGACGTTAAAAATGAGTTTAGATTGAATTAAATAAAAGATTAATTATCAGAATTTTTAATCCAATATTATAGAGTTTCCATAGCAGAATGCTTCTTTTATGTTATATAAGCTAACTATAAGAAGTTATAAAAAATCATTTGTCCAACTTAAAAACACCAATTATGAAAACGAAGTTCTTACTCTTGTTTTTGATTCTATTCCTCGCATCTGCTTCGCAAGGACAAACGGTACAAACAAGAAGTACAGTTGAAAGTCCGGAGGAAGCTTCAGCACCCGTAAGGATGCTGTACGATTTCTATAGGAAATATATGGAATACATGGCGGTCATGCCCCATTCGCAGGCTTTCGAGGATTCCCTGAAACGGGCCTGTCTTACCCCAAAAGCAATGGAGCAGGCAAGGAAGATGTCGCAGGAAAGCGGAGCAGATGCCCTTATCTGCGCACAAGATGCAAGCATGGACGGCATAGAGAGTATAAGAGTAGTCCATATACGAGGAAACAATTATGCGGTAATTTATCAAGACAAGTATGCCAAACGGGTTATACAGATACCTTTGACGGTGGAGCAGGTCGATGGACACTACATGATTAGCAACGTAGGGAAGGCTACCCGTACGGCATACTTTAAAGAAACTAATACCCATCTGCAATAAACCACAGTTGCAGATTTGTAAGATATTAATCGACTATTTTAGTAATGGCTAATCAAAATTTGAGCACAATGAAAACTTATGCAATTACCATCATTTTTGCTTTTTGCGCTTCTTTATTGGCGGCTCAAAACAGTTATTCTCCGAAGGCCCTTGCCAAAAACAACAGGACGGAACGCATGAGCATGCATTCGGATTCTTTGGAAACGGCTCTTAAACTTTTGGACGAAGCAATTGCCATAGACCCGTCGCTGGTAAACGCTTACGGCAACAAAGCCGACATCCTGGAGTCTTTGAAGTGTTCGGAAGAAGCCTTGCAGACCATTCTTGACGCAGAACAATATGTGGACAAACGTAATCCGTATTACTACTTAGGGAAAGATAACATATTGCTGAAGAACGGAAGAAACGGTGAAGCATCCGAAGCATATACCTAGTCGCTCCAGCTGTTCGAAGACATGCTGAAAAGCAAACCGACTTTGGAATCATTCATCAACTACGTTACTAACAAATATTTCGTGAACGGCATCGAACTGTCCTTGGCAGAAATAGAGAAACTGATGCCTACCACATTCTCTACCATGGAGAAAAAACAGGTGACAGATTTCTTTGAGCACATGGGCACTCCGGCACGGATAAAAGAAGCGTTACTTGCAAAAAGCAGATGAAAAAATGAAAATTTAGTTGTTTCATAAAATCTGAATGATTTCTTAGACAAGTATGGTAGCGATGGAATTACAATCACAATTAAATAACCCATAAACAATCACATCTATGAAACCTTTGTTATTATTCTTTGCAGCATTTGCTCTGTCGCTTTCAGTGAAAGCGCAATATGCGTATGCCATAATAGATACTGTGCGGCTGAATGCCGCGTACAAGGCCTTGATAGAAAAAGGAGATGCAGACAGCCAGCGCGAGTACTTCGATGCCTTTCCTAAAAATTGGATGCAATATATCGCAACTTTTCAATACACCCGCAACAATGTCCTGCCAAATTTGTATTCCACATCGCACAAACTCGTGAATGCTTTCAGCAACAAGCTAACGGCCATATCAGCAGATGAGTATTGCAAAAGAGCAATAGACTTGTGCATAGGAGCAGAGATTGATGCAGACGCTCCCAATTATTTAAGAAGTATGGTTAGACAGTTGTTGAACCAAACTGACACACGAAAAGCCATTTTCAACTATTTGTCCAGCTTACGCATCGGACATAGATTCCAGTTCTGGTTTTTCTATTGGTCCAACATCACTCGCTCAAAAGACCTGGAAAAACAATTCGCCGATTTTTACGACTCCGTAAAAAACGACTATTCCGAAGAAGCAAACATCATGTTTGATGCTTACAAATACGCATACAACAATGTGAATTTTATGAGTACCGGGTATTTGGATGGCGAATAGGCACAGGTCATTTTTAATGCTCTACTCATGACGCAGCTGTTGCTATGAGAACATATTTTGTTGTTGAACAAGGAATAACTGGAATAGTATAATGAATCACATGGTAAGAATTTTTTTAGCAGTCATCATTTGCCTGCTGGGAGCAAATCCGAAGGCAAATGCTCAGAATCCGTTTCTGACCCAGGTTGATTATATCTGGCAATTCGATGTGTCGCCGGACGGGAAGTATCTTGCTTACAAGCAATGGAACAAGGACAAAATGTCCAAGATCGTAGTAAAGAACCTTTCTTCGCAAAAGGAATTTGTGGTAGACTCGACGGAAATGTCCGGCAATGCGCCAACGGAGGCATCGTATGGTTTGACATTCCTCCCGAACGGGCAACTGCTGTTCGAGAAGCAAGGAAACCTCTTAGCCTATTCACCCTCGACACAAACTTGCAGTGAGATGGTGCGACAGGCAACCATCTCCCCAGCTCCCCTCTTGCATATGAGCGCCACCCGGCAAACGGTATACCTCGCAGGCATGCACACGCTTGCTTGCATGGATTTGGGCAAGGGCAGCAAAAAGCAGATTGAAACGGGCAAACAGGACGGGAACATCATTTCATTGTCTGCAACTCCCGGAGGAAACGCAATTTACAGCACCACGTATACGGAAGCAGGCAAGACGCAGGCACGGATATGGCAATGGAACGCCTCGCTTGCAAAGCCTGCGGACGTGACGGCACGCTTTGAGAAACTGGTCGCTGCCCCCTACCTGATAGAGGCTGATTCGCAAGAAGGAACATTCATCGTGGCGGGCCGCGAAGGCGTATTCCGGGTAAATACGGAAACGGAAGAAACCACCCGGCTGATGGACAACTTGAGCGAGAATCCGGTGAGCAAAATCCATTTCGATGAACAGTCGCATGTATTGTATTACCTATTGTTGCGCGACAGCGGGCAAATATACCAATGCGAGGTACATAACTAGCCATAGTCTGTTTTTTATGATAATGGGAATTTAGCGAGACGAAGCCATGCAGCTACAAGCTGCAGACTATCCGGCAATAACCAGGACAGTGAAACCGCCCCAACTATGTTTAACCGCAGCGTGCCGCGTAGCTAGAGTTTCCGACGCAAAATTCAGCACCCGTAAGGGTTGCTGTACGATTTCTATAGGAAATACATGGAATACATAGCGGTCATGCCCCATTCGCAGGCTTTCGAGGATTCCCTGAAACGGGCCTGTCTTACCCCAAAAGCAATGGAGCAGGCAAAGAAGATGTCGCAGGAAAGCGGAGCAGATGCCCTTATCTGCGCGCAAGATGCAAGCATGGACGGCATCGAACTGTCCTTGGCAGAAATAGAGAAACTGATGCCTGCCACATTCTCCGCCATGGAGAAAAAGCAGGTGACGGATTTTTTTGAGCACATGGGCACTCCGGCACGGATAAAAGAAGCGTTGCTTGCAAAAGGCAAATGAAAAATGACAATTTAGCTGTTTCATAAAAACTGAATGATTTCTTGGATAAATATGTAGAGCGATGGAACTACAATCACAATTAAATAACCTCATAGGCTGGAGGCCGGATATTCTAATAGAAAATAAAAAGTAAGCAGATAATGGGCGGGTAATGAGGAGAAAAATGTATATTTGCAACCTATTATCATTATACTGCTTGATTATGTCTTGTATTTTACATATAGAAACTTCTACGGAAGTCTGTTCGGTGGCCGTCAGCCAGGATGGAGCTTCCATTTTCTCGAAAGAAGATTTTAAGGGACCTTCCCATGCCACGGAATTAGGGACGTTTGTTGATGAAGCTTTGTCATTTGCCGACAGCCATGCCATTCCGGTAGATGCTGTGGCAGTAAGCTGCGGGCCGGGATCTTATACCGGACTGCGTATCGGCGTTTCTATGGCAAAAGGCATCTGCTATGCATTGGGCATTCCTTTGATCGGACTTCCTACGCTGGAGGTGATGTGTGTTCCCGTTCTGCTTTTCCGTGATTTGCCGGAAGACGCGCTTCTTTGTCCGATGATTGACGCCCGCCGTATGGAAGTATATGCTGCCGTTTACGACCGCGCCTTGCGTGTGAAGCGTGAAATCTCTGCGGATATTGTCGATGAGAACGCTTATGAAGAATTCTTGGCTGAGCGTCCGGTGTATTTCTTCGGAAACGGCGCTGCCAAGTGCAAGGATAAGATTAAGCATCCCAACGCCCATTTCCTGGACGACGTTCATCCGTTGGCAAAATGGATGTTTCCGTTGGCAGAGAAGGCTGTAGCGAACAATGATTTTAAGGATGTGGCTTATTTTGAACCTTTCTATCTGAAAGAGTTTGTTGCGTCCAAACCTAAAAAGCTGCTGTAGCAGTTTATTTGTTTTTAGAACAACTTATTGATATGGAATATAATACCCAACAACGAAAATTGCCTCTTCCTGAATACGGAAGAAGCGTGCAGAATATGGTTGACCATGCACTGACCATTGAAGACCGTGCGGAGCGCCAGCGCTGCGCCAATACCATTGTGAACATCATGGGAGGAATGTTTCCTCAATTGCGCGACATGGAAGACTATCGCCACAAGCTGTGGGACCATCTGGCAATCATGTCTGATTTCAAACTGGATATAGATTATCCGGTGGAGGTGGTGAAGAAAGAAAGTCTGGAAGTGAAGCCGGAACAGATTCCTTATTCGCCGAATAAGATTAACTACCGTCATTATGGCCGTTTGATACAGGATCTGATTAAGATTGCGGTTGCCTATCCGGAGGGCGAAGAGAAAGATGTTCTTGTCCGTTACATCGCCAACCACATGAAAAAGGATTATATCAACTGGAATAAGGACGGAGTAGAAGATCAGAAGATTCTGGATGATCTTTGTGAACTGTCCGGAGGGAAAATAAAGCTTTCCGCTGCCGATTATCATTTGGTTGAACAGCGTATGCTGATTCCTCGGCGCCGTCAGGGGCAGCAGAACAATAATCAGAAACGTAAATATTAAAATGCTATGGCTTCGTTTGTCATCGAAGGCGGATATAAACTGAATGGGGAAATCACTCCGCAAGGGGCGAAAAATGAAGTGCTGCAAGTGCTTTGCGCAACCTTGCTGACCAATGAGGAAGTGACGGTCAGCAATATCCCGAACATTCTGGATGTGAACAACCTGATTCAGTTGCTCCGCGATATGGGAGTGCAGGTGTCGAAGACTGGAAGCGACACTTACACGTTCAAGGCGGATAACATCAATCTGGCTTATCTGGAAACCGAAGAGTTTCTTTCGCGGTGTTCCAAGTTAAGAGGTTCTGTCATGCTTGTCGGTCCGTTGGTAGCCCGCTTCGGGAAGGCGATGATATCCAAGCCCGGCGGGGATAAGATCGGACGCCGCCGGTTGGATACGCACTTTCTCGGAATCCAGAAACTGGGGGCGAAATTCGATTATGACGCATCGGAAGGCTTGTTCCGCATTTCGGCTGATAAACTGAAGGGCACTTCTATGTTGCTTGACGAGGCTTCCATTACCGGAACGGCCAATATCATCATGGCTGCTGTTCTGGCAGAAGGAACGACTGTCATTTATAATGCGGCGTGTGAACCGTATATACAGCAGTTGTGCAAGATGCTGAACCGTATGGGAGCGCGAATTTCGGGCATTGCGTCTAACCTTCTGACAATCGAAGGGGTAAGCAGCCTGAAAGGATGCACGCACCGTGCGCTTCCGGATATGATTGAGGTGGGCAGCTTTATCGGTATGGCAGCAATGACAGGGAGTGAGATTACAATCAAGGATGTTTCTTATGAGAATCTGGGAATCATTCCCGACAGTTTCCGCCGGCTGGGCATCTGGGTGGAGCAGCGCAATGATGATATTTTTGTGCCGGCGCAGGAACATTATCAGATCGAAACCTTTCTCGACGGTTCTATCATGACGATAGCCGACGCGCCCTGGCCGGGTCTGACTCCGGATTTGCTCAGTGTGATGCTGGTTGTTGCTACTCAGGCAAAAGGAAGCGTGCTGATCCATCAGAAGATGTTTGAAAGCCGCCTGTTCTTTGTGGACAAGCTGATTGACATGGGAGCTCAGATTATATTGTGTGATCCGCACCGGGCGGTGGTGATCGGGCATGACCGGGGCTTTTGTCTGCGTGGCGGAAACATGACTTCGCCGGATATCCGTGCAGGAATCGCGCTGCTGATAGCGGCCTTGGGAGCTGAAGGCATCAGCCGCATTCATAATATTGAACAGATTGACCGTGGTTATCAGAATATAGAGCAGCGTCTGACTGCTTTGGGGTGCCCGGATTACACGAATCGAATGACAGTATATGATCAGAAAAGAAGAAGTATATAAGATAGGTGTCATAAACAAGCCGCATGGGGTGAGGGGAGAAGTATCGTTTACTTTCTCTGATGACATTTTTGACCGTGCGGACTGCGATTATCTGGTGCTTCTGCTCGACGGAATATTTGTCCCTTTCTTTATCGAAGAGTATCGTTTCAAGAGCAGCAATGTGGCTTTGGTAAAGTTTGAGGGGGTGGATACTGCCGAAAAAGCGCGCATGTTTACAAATGTCGAGGTCTATTTCCCGATCAGATATGCGGAAGAGGACGGGGATGCAGCCTTGTCGTGGAATATATTTGAGGGCTTTAAGGTGATAGACAAGAATCATGGCTTTCTGGGAGAGATAGTCGGTGTGGACGATTCGACAATCAATGTGCTTTTTGTAATAGAGAAAGAAGGGAAGGAGCTGCTGCTTCCTGCTCACGAAGAGTTTATTCTGGATGTAGACAGGGAAAATAAGGCCGTACATGTGGATGTGCCTGACGGATTGTTGGATTAAAGCGGCTGTGTTATGAAGAACTCAGGACATAAGGCATTCTGGAGGAACTTCAAGTTCAAGTATAAGTTGACGGTCATCAACGAGAATACGCTGGAAGAAGTGATGGGCATCCATGTTTCAAAACTGAACGGATTGTCTGTGCTTCTGTCTGCATGTACTGTCATCTTTCTGATTGCCGCTCTGATTATCGCTTTTACGCCTTTGCGCAATTATCTGCCCGGCTATATGAACAGTGAAGTCCGTGCGCAGGTGGTGGACAATGCGCTTCGGGCGGATTCGCTTGCCGAGGCTTTGAATCGTCAGAAGATGTATATCATGAATATTCAGGATATACTTGAAGGGCGTGTCAAGACGGATACGGTCGGCTCGATGGATTCGCTTACCAGCATACGTACGGAAGAACTGATGTCGCGCACACAGGAAGAAGAGCGTTTTCGTCAGGAATATGAGCGGAAAGAACGCTATAACCTGCGTTCGGTATCGGAACGTACGGAAGTGACCGGACTTATTTTCTATCGTCCGTCACGGGGTGTCATAACGACGGAATTCAATCCTGAAGAAAAGCATTTCGGCGTAGATTTGGCTACGGCTTCCGGAGGAAGTGTGCTGTCGGCCTTAGACGGAACCGTGGTGTTTGCCGGGTATGCAATGGACTACGGATATATCATTCAGGTCCAGCATGTGCAGAATTTTATAACCATATACAAGAATTGCGGTTCGCTGATGAAACAGGTGGGCGACCGCGTGAAAGGCGGAGAAGTTATTGCTTTGACTGGAAAATCGGACGACAAGCGCTCTGAGCCGCATCTGCATTTTGAATTGTGGCACAAAGGGCAGGCTATCAATCCGGCTAAATATATCGTTTTTTAGACTTATGAAGAAACAGATTGCTATATTGGGCTCTACAGGCTCTATCGGGACGCAGGCTCTTCAGGTGATAGAAGAACATCCCGATTTGTATGAGGTATATGCGCTTACGGCGAACAATAAGGCGGACCTGCTGGCTGAACAGGCACGCAAGTTTCATCCGGAGGTTGTAGTTATAGCCAACGAAGACAGGTACTTGCAGCTTAAGGAGGCGTTGGAGGATCTCCCTGTAAAGGTTTATGCAGGGAACGATGCCTTGTCGCAGGTTGTTGAGGCAGGGCCGATAGACATCGTGCTTACGGCGATGGTGGGCTATGCGGGACTGCGTCCGACGATAAATGCCATCAAGGCCGGAAAAACAATCGCGCTTGCCAATAAGGAAACGTTAGTCGTGGCGGGAGAACTTGTCACCAGGCTGGCGAATGAGTATCACGCGCCTATCTTGCCGGTCGATTCGGAGCATTCAGCGGTTTTCCAGTGTCTGGAAATGAACAACCCGGTGCATAAGGTGATTCTTACTGCTTCCGGCGGACCGTTCCGCACTTATACGATGGATCAGTTGCAGACTGTTACGAAAGAGCAGGCTCTGAAGCATCCGAACTGGCACATGGGAGCGAAAATCACCGTCGACTCGGCTTCGATGATGAACAAGGGATTTGAAGTGATGGAAGCCAAATGGCTCTTTGGCGTGCGTCCCGACCAGATAGAGGTGGTGGTTCACCCCCAGTCGGTGATTCATTCCATGGTTGAATTTGAGGATGGAGCGGTGAAGGCTCAACTGGGAGTTCCTGACATGCGCTTGCCCATACAGTATGCCTTTTCCTATCCCCGCCGTGTACACTTGTCGGGCGAACGGCTGGACTTTTCGAAATACAGTACGTTGACTTTTGAAAAGCCGGACACTGCCCGTTTCCGTAACCTGGCGCTGGCATACGAAGCCTTGCATCAGGGAGGGAACATGCCGTGTATAGTCAATGCAGCCAACGAAGTGGTTGTGTCAGCTTTTCTGAGCGACAAGATTTCTTTCCTCGGAATGAGCGATGTCATCGAGAAGGCAATGGCCCGCGTGCCGTTTATACAGATTCCCGATTACACGGATTATGTGGAAACGGATGCCGAAACACGCCGTATCGCCGCCGAACTGGTGATAAACGGAGTGAAATGAGATGAAGAACAGTTATGGTTTAATTATAAAACAAGAATTTAAAGTAGAATGGAAACGTTTTTGATTCGCGCCTTGCAGCTCGTTCTCAGCCTTTCGTTGCTGGTGATTGTGCATGAAGGCGGACATTTTTTCTTTGCGCGTCTGTTCAAGATTCGTGTGGAGAAGTTTTATATATTCTTTGATCCTTGGTTTTCTTTGTTCAAGTACAAGCCGAAGAACAGTGACACGGAATATGGTGTGGGATGGCTGCCCGTAGGCGGATACTGCAAAATTTCGGGCATGATCGACGAATCGATGGATACCGAACAGATGAAGCGGCCGCCTCAGCCCTGGGAGTTCCGTTCCAAACCGGCATGGCAGCGTCTGCTGGTGATGATTGGCGGTGTGCTGATGAACTTTCTGCTGGCTTTGTTTATCTATTCCATGATTTTGTATGCGTGGGGCGAGCGTTATACGGCCTTGGGCGACATGACGTATGGAATGAAGTTTAACGAACAGGCTCAGAAGATAGGATTCCGCGACGGTGATATCCTCAAGCGTGCGGACGGAAAGGAACTGACCCGTTTCAACATGGATATGATACGGAGCGTCGTGGAGGCGCGCGAAGTGACGGTGCTCCGCAATGGAGAAGAAAAGAAGATTCTTATGCCGGAACTGAGCCTGCTGGACGTGGCGAAAGAAGATCCGATGTTTATGGATCTGTTTTGTCCGAATGTCGTAGACTCTGTGCTTGCCGGGGGCGGATTTGCCAAGGCGGGCATACAGAAGGGAGATTCGTTGCTGGCGTTCAACGGCAAGCCGCTGGCATCGTGGAACGAGTTCCAGCATGAAATGAACGTGCTTAAGGCGAAAGCTGAACTGGAGAAGAAAACTTCCGCCGAGTTTTCGCTGGTCTACTCCCGTGCAGGTGTACGCGATACGGTGAATGTACAGACCGATTCGAACTTTAAGGTTGCCGCAATCGGAAGCATTCCCGACTATAAGGTGACTGAGGTGGATTATGGCTTTTTCCAGTCGTTCCCTGCCGGCGTGACGCTGGGTATTAACACGCTGAAGGGATATGTAAACGACATGAAGTATGTGTTTACGGCGGAAGGCGCCAAGAGTCTGGGAGGATTCGGCACGATCGGGAGCATTTTCCCGAAGGTATGGGACTGGCAGCGTTTCTGGGAGATGACTGCATTTTTGTCTATCATCCTGGCCGTGATGAATCTTCTTCCGATTCCGGCGCTCGATGGCGGGCATGTGCTGTTCCTGCTTTACGAAATCATCGCGCGCCGCAAGCCGAGCGACAAGTTCCTGGAATATGCGCAGGTGGTGGGAATGTTCCTGCTGTTCGGCCTGCTCATCTGGGCAAACTTCAACGATGTGATGAGGTTCTTGTTCTGACAAACTTACGTAATGCCATACGGGGCTGCCGGGAGCGATTCTCGGCGGCCTCTTTTTTTGGGTGGCTATGACGGAATTTCTGGAAAAGAATCCCGTCATTTTTATCTCCTCACTGGAGTGAAGAGGTTGGTGTGCCTCAGACTTTTATGCGGACAAAGGCTTGTCTTTTACGGAAAATCCTTATTTTTGTCGGTGAAACTTGGGGATAGTTGACCTCCTCTTTGCGCGAATGCGTTTATGACTACAATTTGTAAATAATTAATGATATGATGAAACATTTGTTTGTTGCCACGGTATTGGCGGGAAGTCTGTGTGCCGCACCCTCTGCCTATGCGCAGGAGCGCCTTCCCGAATACCTTCAGGCTGAAAAGTTTACCAAATCCAAACTCGACCACATGCTGTTTTCTACAACGGTCGATCCGCATTGGTTTCAGAAGGGCGATTCTTTCTGGTTTACCTATAAGACCAGTGAAGGCACGTTCTGGTATGTAGTGAATCCCTCGTCTCGCTCGAAAGAATTGCTTTTCGACCGTGAGCAGCTTGCCTCCGAGCTGACGGCAATCATGCACGATCCTTTGAGGCTCGCCAGCTCCCTATCCGCAACTTGAAGGCAAAGGAGGACGGGCGCACCTTTACGTTTGAAGTGGTGTCTTCGCAAGACGAGAAGCCGGAAAAAGGAAAGAAGTCCGGCAAGAAGGAAAAGAAGGTATATTATTTCTCGTATGATTACCCGACTCGCAAGCTGACCCATCTGGAAAAGGCGGAAAAAGAACCGAAGAGGCTGGGATGGGCGTCGGTTTCTCCGGATGAAAAGACGGTGGTTTACGCCAAAGACTGCAACCTTTACCGGATGAGCATTGAGGACTACCGCAAGGTGCAGAAGGACGAAAAGGACAGCACCATCGTTGAAGTGCAGCTTACCAAGGACGGCACTCCCGATTTCGGCTATGGAATCCCTTACAGCATGTTGAACACTGATACGTTGTGCAACGGAAAGCGCAGGGGTGTGTGGGGTGCCTGGTCGCCCGATTCGCGGTATTATGTGACCATCGTTCTTGACCAGACTGATGTGAAGCCTCTGTGGGTTATCAACTCTGTTGCCGAGCCGCGCCCTACGCTCGAAACTTATAAGTATGAGATGCCTGGCGAAACGGGCATGCCCGAATATCATCTGTATCTGTTTGACATGCAGAACAACACGCGGAAGGAAATCAAGACATCGGCCTGGAAGAACCAGTCGCTCGATCTTTCGTTCAAGCCTCGTGAACAGAAGCAGCGCGACAAGGAGTTCGCTCCCTCGGTGTGGCAGGGCGACAACAACCGTTTCTTCCTCACCCGCAGCAGCCGCGACCTGCACCGCATAGACGTGTGCACCTATACGGTTGGGCAGGATTCGATTGTGCCGATCGTGGAAGAACGCATGAACACTTATCAGGAAACCCGTCCGATTGAGGTGTTCAACGGAGGCAAGGAGTTCATTCAGTGGAGCGAACGCGACGGATGGGCGCATCTGTATCTGTATGATGACAAGGGAAACCTGAAGAACCGCATCACTTCGGGACCTTGGCACGTAGAGCGTGTGCTGAAGGTGGACGAGGCGACACGCACCGTTTATTTCATCGCAAACGGGCGCGAGAAGGATGAGAATCCGTATTATGAGCACCTCTATAAAGTGAATGCTGACGGAAGCGGACTGAAGCTGCTGACGAAAGGAGATTATTTTCATCAGGTGAAGGCCGATGACGACGCCCGTTTCTTTGTTGACAACTATTCGCGGGTAAATACCGTTCCCTGCGCCGATCTGATTGACCGGAACGGAAACAAGGTGATGACCATTCAGGAAAGTGACTTTTCGCAGCTTAAGCTTGCCGGGTATCAATTCCCCGAACTGTTCAAGGTGAAAGCGGCTGATGGAGTGACTGACCTGTATGGAGTGATGTACAAGCCGTTCGACTTCGACTCGACCAAAGTTTATCCGATTATCGACTACGTATATCCGGGCCCGCAGGTTGAGGCGGTTTATTACCCGTTCACCCGCATGAGTGTGCGTACCGACCGTTTGGCGCAGGCTGGTTTCATCGTGATATCCGTAGGCCAGCGCGGAGGTCATCCCAGCCGTTCGAAATGGTATCATAATTACGGCTACGGCAATATGCGCGATTATCCGCTGGCCGATCATAAGGCAGCCGTAGAGCAGCTTGCTGCACGTTACTCCTTTATCGACATCGACCGCGTCGGCATCCACGGACATTCGGGAGGCGGCTTCATGTCGACCGCAGCCATCTGCCAGTATCCGGACTTCTATAAGGCAGCCGTTTCGTGTGCCGGAAACCATGACAACCGCATCTATAACCGCTGGTGGAGCGAAACCCATCATGGAGTGAAGGAAGAGATCTCGGAGAAAGGGGATACTACCTTTGCTTACCGTATCGCCACCAATCCGGATATTGTGAAGCAGCTGAAGGGACATCTGATGCTTGTGCACGGTGATATAGACAATAATGTGCATCCCGGGAATACGATTCGCGTGGTCAATGCCCTGATCCGTGCCAACAAGCGTTTCGACATGCTGATTCTTCCCGGCCAGCGTCACGGATTCGGCGACATGGATGAATATTTCTATTGGAGGATGGTAGACTTCTTCTCAGAGCATCTGAAAGGGAAAAAAGAAACTTCGGTTGACATACCGCGGAGGTAACGGCCATCGCAGTATGTTTATATGACAAGGGCTTGCGGTTCATGACGGAATTCAGTTTCCTGAATGTGCTGCAAGCCTTTTTTCTTCGGGCAGGTGCATAAAAAAAGCGAGGTTCAGATTCATGAACATCGCCGACATCCTAAAGAACCCCCTTTACGGGTTCTTTTCATCTTTTGTCTAGTCATTTTTGTTTGTGTTATCCTTTTATCAATCTCTTCTTTACCAAGAGAAAAAACAATTAATCTTTGAAAACTTTACTTCTTTGTTACCTTAATCTAATACCTTTAAAACCTTAAATTAATACCTAAATGTAAATTGCTTTTTACCTTAAAAATATTAATATAAATCTAATACCTGATTTTTTATCTTTTTACCTTCTGGTTTCACAACCACATTGCAAATGTACGTCATTTTCTTTATATGGCAAGCATTTGGTAGCTGTTTTTTTGGTGATTTGCTTGTTTTCATGACATAAATCAAGAAAACATGTGCTTGTCTGGCTTCTGGCTGCTTCTGAAGCGTGTGCGATAACGGAATTTCTCATGAAATGCAGCGGCTGAAAATGTCCATTCTCCTGTATGTGTCAAATGGGTAACTTCAGCCGTGTCATTTGGCTGTTATTGTTAAATCTGTATCCGGATGCTTCCGCTTGTTCTTACAGGCGCATGCCGTTTATTCTCAGCACACGCTGGTTGCTGCTTCCCTTGAACTCCAGATGCGGCGAGTACAGTTCTTCGATGAACCGGCCGTCTACCAATACGTCGATGTGTTTCAGGAGCGGGCTCCGCAAAGGGTCGTTCTGTATTTCTTCCAGCGTATATCCCGTATAGCACCAGATGTTCATGCCGGTCTGCTGCTTGACTGCTTTCAGCACTTCGGCAAATTCCTGGGGATTGAAGAAGGGGTCGCCCCCGGTGAATGTCACTCCGTCCAGCAGCGGGTTGGAGTTTATTTCGCTGATAAACTTTTGCAGAACTTTCCCGGTGAGCGGGAATCCGGCGGCCGGATTCCATGATTCGGGGTTGTGGCAGCCTTTGCAGCGGTGAGAGCATCCGGCAAGATAGATGGAATACCGGATGCCTTCACCGTCGACAATCGTTTCGGGATAGGTGTACAGGTAGTGCAGCATTCTTATGAATGTTTTACTCTGTCGCTTTCTTCTGCCCGCTTTGCCGAGTTCCAGCTGTTCAGGTCACCGGTAAGATAGCCGGTGATGCGGCGCATGCGGAGTATGTTGTCGCTGTTGCATACGGGGCATTTGCTGTAAATCACTCCTTTGTATCCGCAATTGTGGCATGTGTCTACCGGGTGGTTGATTGAGCCGTATCCGATCTGTTCGTCGTGCATTGCTTTGACGATTTTCACGATGGCTCTGACATTCTTCTGCGCTTCGCCGTCCAGTTCTACGTAGGTAATGTGCCCTCCGCGTGTCAGTGCATGAAAAGGTGCTTCGCATTTGATCTTTTCAATGATGCTGATCGGCTCCTTTACATCCACATGGAACGAATTTACATAATAGTCGCGGTCGTTCACTCCCTCGATAATGCCATATTTCCGTTTGTCCATGCGGGTGAAGCGCCCGGACAGTCCTTCGGCGGGAGTGGCGAGTACGGAATAATTCAGGCGGTATTTCTGCTTGTATTCGTCGGCCACCTTGTTCATTTCCTCTACCGCTTCGTAAAGCGTGTCCCATGCTTTCCTGCAATGCCCGTGCCCCTGTCCGTACAGTGCGGCCATAGCGTTGTGCCCGCCGATAAAGCCGATTCCCAGCGTGCCTTGATTCAACACGTCGCCTACTTCATCGTTGGGATTCAGTCTGCCTCCTCCTTTCCATACGTCGTTGCTCATCATAAAGGGGAATTGGCGTGCCAGCGCTGTACGCTGGTACTGGTAGCGCGCGTAGAGCTGTTCTGCTATGAATCTTGACATTCTGCCGACAGCCTGCAGGAACAGTTCTTTCGCCTTTTTTTCCTTGTCTTCTCTGTCTGTTGACAGTGATTCCGCCTGACGGACAGCTTCGATGGCCAGGCGCGGAAGGTTCATGGTTGTGAAAGAAAGGTTTCCCCGCCCGAGCGAAGTCTTTTCGCCGTTGATGTTTTCAAAGACACGTGTGCGGCATCCCATTGTCGCCAGTTCATAGCGGTAGCGTTTGGGGTCGTCTGCCTTCCATTTTTCGTTTTTGTTGAATGGCGTGTCAAGAAACATGAAGTTGGGAAACAGTGCCTTGGCCGTGGTGCGGCAAGCCTTCAGAAAAAGGTCGAAGTTGGGTGTTTCAAACTTTATTTTTCCTTCTATGGCTGCGTCGAGATCCTGCATGGCAAGGTTATAGTCGGCTTCGGAATACGAAACCCCGTCCTTTACCTTGAAAATCTGGATAGGAAATACCGGCACTTCGCCTTGGTTTCCAAGTCCTTCTGTGGTAGCTTTCAGCAGTTCCTCCATAACCATGCGTCCTTCTGCCGAAGTGTCTGTCCCGTAATTGATGGAACTGAACACCACCTGGTTTCCTCCACGCGAGTGCATGGTGTTTAGGTTGTGTATGAATCCTTCCATCGCCTGATGGGTTTCTTTCCGTGTCTGTTGGAGTGAACGGTGCAGCAGATGTTCCAGCTCTTCCATTGAAACCGTTATCCCGGCAGATTCGAGCGTGTGGAGCAGCGCTGACCTGGATTGTCTGTCGGGCTCAACTGTGGTGAGCAGTTCGCCTGCGATGGCATGAAGTTTCTTCTCGTCGTGCTCCGTTCCTTTCATCTCCAGGAAAAACGAAAGGTTGGCCGCCACGGCTTTCTGGAAAGATTTCAGCACGCCTTTCGCCATGAAGAAGTCAAAGGCGGGGATTGCCTGGCCGCCATGCTGCTCGTTCTGGTTTGTCTGGAATATGATAGTAGCCAGCGTTGCATAGCTTTGAATCGACTGAGGTGTGCGGATACTGCCGTTTTTGGTGTGGAAGCCCCTTTCAAACAGATCGTCCAGGTCGTATTGGATGCATGTGGTCGTTTTGGTCGGATAATAGTCGAGGTCATGTATGTGAATGTCCCCGTTCCGGTGGGCTTCCGCATATTGTGCCGGCAGCAAATATTTGTATGTATAATCCTTGGTGATTTCTGATGCGAATGTCATCATTTGTCCAGCAGGCGTATGGCTCGACATGTTGGCGTTGCTCAGGTTCACGTCATTTTTGTCGATGGCCACGATGCCGTCCATGATGTGTTTGATTTGCGTTTTCCGCTCACGTTCGGTGTTTCTCCATTGGCGGTAGATGATGTACTTTTTTGCCACTTCAGGCTGGTCCTTCATCAGTTCGGTTTCTACCATGTCCTGGATTTCTTCCACTCCGATGGTAGGCTTTGCGATGCGTTTCACCACGTTGCGGGTGATTGATTCGATTTGTTTTTCCCGGTTTTCCATTCCGGTCGCCAGAAATGCCTTTCTGATGGCGTTGCTGATTTTGTCGCTCGAAAAGTCTTCCCGCTTTCCGTCGCGCTTGATGATACAGGTTCCGACTGTGTTCATTTTTTTCTGTTTTTAATTGATGTACAATAGTTGTTTTCTTGAAGGCAGGTCTTCTGACTGATCTTTCCCCTGTGGCGCCTTCCCGGTCTGTCAGACCAGTGGCTGTGGTTTACGTGCCAAGGTTCGTTAAGAATTACAGCAGCGGGTACTGTCGCCGATTCGCACGGCGTTCCCTTTTGAAACGTTTCCGCTACCTTCGGAAAACGAGTCAAAGATAAGAATAAAAAAGAACACTTTGAAAATCGAAAATTCTGTTTCTGTCTAAATTTGGGAAACTTTATCGGAGTAAAAATGCTTTGTAGTATGCTGTATGACGGTTATTTGGGTAACTGTAATTTATAATGATTTTCTTGTTTTGAAATATTGAACAAACTTCTTATGGCTTATTCGTCTGATTTCTTCGGCTTCGGATCCGGAAGATTCACGGGTGTCAGACCCATTTTTTTTGCTTTCTCCAGCATGTAATTGAAGGCGGCGTCATGCTCGTTGGGTATTACTCCGTCAAGTATCGCATCTTTAATGGAACTTTTCAGGCTTCCGATCTCCCGGCAAGGCTGCAGGTTGAACACATGCATGATTTCACTCCCGTCTACTGGCGGCTGGAAGTTGCGGATGCGGTCTTTTTCTTCAAGGTCCTTGAGTTTCTGGCGCACCAGCCTGAAGTTGTCGAGGAAACGTTGTTTGCGTGCCTCGTTTTTTGATGTGATATCTGCTTCGCACAGCATCATCAGGTCGTCAATGTCATCTCCGGCCTCGAAAAGCAGGCGTCGTACGGCCGAGTCGGTCACTTCCTCATCGGCAATTACAATCGGACGCATGTGAAGCCCTACCAGTTTCTGCACGTATTTCATTTTCTCGTTCATCGGGAGTTTCATCTTGCGGAAGAGTTCGGGAACCATTTTTTCTCCGATGAAGTTATGGTTGTGGAACGTCCATCCGTTTTTCGGATCCCAGCGTTTGGTGCGTGGTTTTCCGATGTCGTGGAGGAGAGTGGCCCATCGCAGCCATAAGTCGTTGCTTACTTTTGCGATATTGTCCACCACTTCCAGCGTGTGGTAGAAGTTGTCTTTGTGAGCCCGTCCGTTACGTATCTCTACGCCTTGCAGCGCAACAAATTCAGGGAAGATAAGTTCCAGCAGGCCGCAGCGGTCCAGGTCGATGAATCCTTTTGAAGGAATGGGAGAAAGCAGGATTTTGTTCAGTTCGTCGGCTATCCGTTCGCGCGAGATGATTTTGATGCGCTCTTTGTTGCGTTCAAGCGCATTGAATGTTTCGTCATCGATATAGAAATTCAGTTGGGTAGCAAAACGGACACAACGCATCATGCGCAGAGGGTCGTCGCTGAAAGTAATGTCCGGGTCGAGCGGCGTGCGGATGGTGCGTTCCTTCAAATCCTTGAGTCCGTTGAACGGATCTACAAGTTCGCCAAAACGCGCCTTGTTCATGCATACAGCCATGGCGTTGATGGTGAAGTCTCTCCGGTTCTGGTCGTCTTCCAGTGTTCCGTTCTCTACCACCGGCTTCCGGCTGTCGTGGCTGTATGATTCTTTGCGCGCTCCTACAAATTCCACTTCCGTGTCCCGGTATTTTACCTGCGCTGTTCCGAAGTTTTTGAAGACAGACACTTTGGCTCCACGTCCCAGCTTCTGGCCGAAAGCCTGCGCCATGCTGATTCCGCTGCCCACCACCACAATGTCAATATCTTTGGACGGGCGGTTGAGAAAAATGTCGCGCACGTACCCTCCCACGATGTAGCATTCCAGTTGCAGCTCATCGGCAGTTTCAGATATCAGTTTGAATATTTTGTCCGTAAAGTGTTCTTTAAGTTCCATCTGTCTGTCTTTTGAATTCGGGCTGCAAAGTTAGACATTTTTTTTGAAAGGTGGAAGCCGCAGGTGTTCAATGGAGCGCGAGAAACAGAAATGCTTTTGAATGATTTTGTCTGATGTTTGTTCGGTTTTTGCTGAAAATTTGTATTTTTGCTTGATATATAAAGGCTGGATTATATGAGAAAGACATGTTTATTGGTTTTGCCGTTGGCTCTGATGCTGGCGGGCTGCGGCAGCGATGAGAAAAAAGCTGATGCGCTGTACAGGCGCGCCGAGGCATCGTATGCCGGAGGCAACTACAGTCAGGCCAAATTGCAGATTGACAGCATACGCAATCTTTATCCGAAAGCTTTCGAGGCGAGAAAGGCCGGCATCAGGCTTATGCAGCAGGTTGATCTGGCAGAACAGCGGAAGACGCTGGCCTATCTCGACAGCATGATGGCCGTCAAGAAGGCTTCACTTGATTCGATTGTCGGAAAATTTGTATTGGAAAAGGATACGGCCTATCAGGAAGTGGGCAACTATTTTTATCCTACGCAGGTGGTAGAGAAGAATATCGGGCGGACTTTTCTTCGCGGCCAGGTCAGTGAAGCGGGTGAAATGTCGTTAACTTCCATTTATTGTGCCGGGGGCAACATTCATCATACGGCTGTAAAGGTGAGTGTGGGAGATAATTTCGCGCAAACTCCTCCTTCGAGCGACAGTTACGAAACAACCGATTTGGGAAGACCCGTCGAGAAGGCTGATTACAAACAGGGCAGTGACGGAGGTGTGATTGCTTTCATTGCGGCCAACAGTGACAAGAAATCCATGCGTCTGGAGTTTATAGGCGACCGCAGCTATACCACCACGATGTATGCCAATGACATCAAAGCCATTGCCGAGTTGAGCGGTCTGGCGCGGGTATTGTCAAGTATTGAGGAGATAAAGAAAGAGCAGAAAGAAGCGAACCTGAAAATCCGCTTCGTTACCCGAAAGATGCAGGAAAGCGCCGCTGGTGATTAAAGCGGCGCAGAAAGTTCGTCAAGCGTTTTCCCCTCGAAGGCGCAGATGGCTTTCTTGTAGCTTAAAGGAATATCTACGGGTTCTTTTGTCGCGATGTCGTAGCCGACAAGTACGGTACGGCATTGGCATTTCAGCACGCCGCTGGCCTGGTTGATGGCGCGCTGGAGGAGCGTGAAGCTCTTGTGCCCCAAATGAATTACGGCAGTTTCTATAATCAGCTTGTCGGAAAAGAATACGGGAGCCAGAAAGTCTGCGTTTATGTTGGCCACAACCACGCTGAAATCCTGCCATTCTTTCTCTCCGAACACTTCCCGGAAATAGGAAGTCTTTGCCAGATCGTAAAGTGAAAAATAGACGGAGTTGTTCATATGTCCGTACTGATCCACATCGCTGAACCGGATCTGAACGGGGGTTACGTGCTTAAATTGGACATCTTGTTCCATAGTATAACTTTTTGTTAGTGCTTTTCGGTTTTTATATTTTCCAAATATATATCTTTTTTGTTGAAAAATGCCAGCGTTGCTGGATATTTTTTTACTTTTGTCTGTCATTATCTGATGAAAGTTCAAAAACAGTTTTAAATATGGAACATAAATTTAGCAAAGAAACGCTCTGCGTACAGGGCGGTTGGACTCCCAAAAACGGTGAGCCTCGTGTGTTGCCCATTTATCAGAGCACCACATTCAAATACGACAGCAGCGAACAGATGGCACGTTTGTTTGATCTGGAAGACAGCGGATATTTTTATACCCGTCTGCAGAATCCTACGAACGATGCGGTAGCCTCCAAAATAGCGGCGCTTGAAGGAGGCATAGGCGCAATGCTTACTTCGTCGGGGCAGGCCGCCAATTTCTATGCGGTGTTTAATATCTGTGAGGCGGGCGGGCACTTTGTCTGTTCTTCGACCATTTACGGCGGCACATTCAATTTGTTTGCCGTGACAATGAAGAAGCTGGGCATCGATTGTACGTTTGTTGATGCGGATGCTCCTGAAGAGGAAATTGACAAGGCTTTCCGTGAAAACACGAAGTGTCTGTTTGGTGAAACGATTTCCAATCCGAGCATCAATGTGCTGGATATTGAGAAGTTTGCACGGATTGCGCACAAGCACGGAGTGCCTCTGATTGTGGACAATACGTTTGCCACACCAATCAATTGCCGGCCGTTTGAGTGGGGGGCAGATATCGTGACGCATTCAACGACCAAATATATGGACGGACATGCCACTTGCGTGGGAGGCGCTGTTGTTGACAGCGGAAATTTTGACTGGGAGGCTTATGCGGACAAGTTCCCGGGACTGACTCGTCCTGATGAGTCGTATCATGGGCTTACTTATACCAAAGCGTTTGGCAAGATGGCTTATCTGACTAAAGCTACCGCTCAGCTGATGCGTGACCTCGGTTCGATTCAGTCACCCGAAAATTCGTTCCTGCTGAATCTGGGACTGGAAACGTTGCATCTGCGCATGCAGCGTCATTGTGAAAATGCGCAGAAGGTTGCCGAATGGCTGGAAGCCAATCCGAAAGTGAAATGGGTGCATTATAGTGGACTGAAGAGCAACAAATATTATGCGCTTGCCCAGAAATATATGCCTAACGGTTCATGCGGCGTAATAGCATTCGGCCTTCAGGGAACCCGAGAGGATGCCATCCGGTTTATGGACCACTTGAAGATGATTTGCATTGTGACTCATGTGGCAGACGCGCGTACTTGTGTGCTTCATCCTGCCAGCCATACACACCGCCAGCTTTCGGACGAACAGCTGATTGAGGCCGGCGTGGCTCCCGACCTGATTCGTCTGTCGGTAGGCATTGAGAATGTGAATGATATTATAGCTGACCTGGAGCAGGCTATGGAGCAGATATAGTTGCTGTCCGGGTTTGTCCAGAATGGAAGGTAAAGCACGAGGTTCACAGAGAGGTGAAATGACAGAAACTCTGTGGCTTCGTGCTTTGTTTTTCAGAATGAGCAGAAAAATGTTACCAGAAACGGGACGCTGAAATCAACCAGAAAGCCGTGAAAAATCGACACGACAACAAACTCTTGCCCGGCGCTGCGGGTAATGATGGGGAGTGTGGTGTCCATTGTTGTAGCTCCTCCGACAGATATGGGAGCCAGGTTGCCGAACCAGCGCACCAGTAGCGGAGCGCAGAGCAAAGTTATCATTTCGCGCATGATGTTTGAAAGCAAGGCTACGGTGCCCAGTTCCGGCCCTTTGTATTCGGTGATGAAGATGCTGGATAAAGAGTAGTAGCCGAATCCCGAACCGATTGCCATACAGTCGGCCGCACTCCGTTCCGGCAGAATCAGGCTTGTCAGTGCAGAGGCAGCCAGTGTGCCGAGTATCGTCATGATCGGAAGGAAGGCAAGCCGTGGGTTGAGCGAACGGAAGTTGTTGAGCGTCTGCGGGTTGTTTCCTACGCTGAGCCCTACGCTGAACATCAGTGCGCAAAGCGCATAGAAACTGATGTCGCTTTGGGTTATGTCTATGGGGCATAGATGGAAAACTCCGGCCAGTACCCCGATTGTGAAAAATCCGACAATAATCAGGCTTCCTTTCATTTCGCAGATTCTTTTTTCCTTGTTTTGTTAAGTCGGGCCCATAGTATTTTGGCTGCGATGCAGCTTCCTGCTACGGCTGCCACTGTAATGACAAACGCTTCGATGCCCAATGTGCCCAGGCCTTGTATGATTTTTTCATTTTCTCCCACTTCTATTCCGAGCAGGAACAGCAGTATCCAGATGAGCACTGTAATGATTCGGTTGAGTTGCGGCAGCTGACGGTTGCGGAGCAAGAAACCGAGGCACATCCCCCCGAGCATGAATCCGATGACTGTAAACATTTCTTATAGCGTTGAATGGTGCATGCACAAAAACACAGAAACACCCGCCGCACAATCTTCATTCCCGAAGCTTTGGCTTTGTGTTTCTGCGTTTTGGTTGAGATCGTAAAATCTGAGATTACTTAAACGACTTTTGGTAGATGTTCAAAACCTCCTCATCCGTCAGCGGACGCGGGTCGAGCGTGAAGAGTGCTCCCATCGTATCCCTTGCGTTCTGTACCATCTTGGGGAAGTCTTCCATTTTGATTCCCCAGTCGCTGAGCTTCAGCTCGTGTACCTTGCATTCCTTCTGCATGCGTACCAGCGCATCGATGAAATCGCTCGGGCGGTTGCTCTTCAGCTGGGTCATCACTTCCGCCATCTTCATGTAGCGTTTCATGCAGTCGTTCCGGAATGTTTCGAAGTAAGCTTCGCTGATAGCGATGAGGCCGGCTCCATGAGGCAGTTGCGGATAATAAGCACTCATGGCATGCTCCATGGAATGTTCCGACGTGCAGCTTGAGGTTGATTCAACCAGTCCTGCCAGCGTGCTTGCCCAAGCCACTTTGGCGCGCGCTTTTATGTTGCGCCCGTCAGCTACGGCTACAGGCAGGTATTTGTATAGCAGGCGGATGGCTTCCAGGGCATACAGATCGCTTATCGGTGTCGAGCAGTTGGCGATGAAGCCTTCTGCTGCGTGGAAGAAAGCGTCGAATCCTTGATATGCCGTAAGGTGCGGAGGTATGGAAAGCATCAGCTCCGGATCGATGATTGACAGGGCGGGGTAGGTCAGTTCGCTGCCGAATCCGATTTTCTCTTTTGTGTCTTCGTTGGTGATGACGCTCCAAGGGTCAGCTTCCGTTCCGGTTCCGGCGGTTGTGGGAATGGCTACAACAGGCAGCGCTTTGCTGACAGGCCGTCCTTTCCCCTGTGCCGGCAGGTATATAGTCCCAATAGTCGCCCGGATTGCATGCCATCACGGCTATGGCTTTTGCCGAATCGATGCTGCTTCCTCCGCCCAGTCCGACTATGAAGTCGCATTTTTCATCCTTGCAGAGCGCTGCCGCCTCCATGACATGCTTTTTGGTGGGATTGGGAAGTATCTTGTTGAAAACAACCGATTCGGTTTCATTCTCTTTCAGCAGTTCGATGACCTTGTCCAGGTAACCGTATTTTTTCATGGATGTGCCTGAAGAGATGACAATCAAAGCTTTCTTTCCGGGGAGCTTTTCCGTTGCCAGCCTCTTTATTTCTCCGCATCCGAACACGATGCGTGTCGGGATGTACAAACTGAATACCGGATTTGTGTTCATAATGCTTAATGTTTAAAGTTTGTTTATTCAAATGTACGAAAAGAAACGCATAAACCGTGGTGAATAGTGTTAAAAATAATGATACCTCCCATTACTTGGCCGAGAGCGGTTGGCCGACGAAACGCGGACGCGCGAAAGGCTTGCCGCCCGAGATTGTCCGGCTGGATACGGCACGTTGCCGCGACTGTTTGGTCTGCAGGTCAAAAGTCACGAATGTGTCGAAGTCGGGCGAAGTGTCTGTGCCGTCTTTCATCACCCGGTCATAGATCGCTTTTCGTGACGGCGCGTTGAATCCGGCGTTGTTTTCGTTCATCATGCTGTTTTCTGTGGGGCGGTAAGCACCGTAAGCATACGTGCAGGCACCTTCAAAGATACCCAGTCCCTCATCGCCGTAGTTTTCGTTTTCAAGGAACTGATGCCAGAGTACCTCGCTTCTATCGTCTGTGAAGTCCACATTCTGTGCCCATCCGTATTGCGACTGGAGGTTCTGGATCTGTTCTTTTTCTGCCTTCGGGATCGAATTGCTGTAAGCGTATTCATCTTCGAGTTTTGCGAATCCATGTCCTACGGCTTCATGAACAAGCACTTCTCTGAAATGCTCGCTTTCAAGGCTGTCTATCACCGGGCAGTAAGCGATGGCGAAATCCGTCATATCAGGGTTGGTGAAGCCGTAATAGGTAGTTCCGGCATATTGGTTTGTGTTCAGAATGACTACAGCGAGAACCTTGTCATAATCGATGTCCTTGACACAGTGCGTATAGCTGATGACTGCAAAGCTTTCGCCCGTGATGAGCGTGCTCCCGCCCCCTTCCAGGCTGCATCCGAAAGCTGTTTCATAGCCGCTCCCGAAGATATTGTTTTTTGATACGGCGGTTACCGTATACACGTCAAAATATTCCTTCAGCGATGTGAAAGGTTCTTCCGTGAAAAGATTCTCGTAGGCCTTTTCCATGGTCTGGTCGTAAGTCCCGTTGCTTATCTCCGCATCAATGAAGCCGTCGCCCATCAGCACGATCGGGATACCGTTCCCTATTGTTGCCGATTGCAGCGTCTTTACCTTTCCGTCTTCAGAATAGTCGGTTGACTCGCTTCCGGTGCTTCCTTCCTGGATGATGGTGATCGTGGCCAGGATTATCTGCTGCCTGCTTTCTTCTTTTACAAAGTATAATGAGCAGACGCGGCTCTGCACTGCCGGGTTCGGGTCGACATTCAATGTCAATGTGTATTGGGTGAGCGCGCGTGAATCGGAATCTTGGTTGATCCATGAACTGTTGCCGATAATCATCAGTTTGTCGGCACTGATGGACGTGGAGAATTCGATGTTCAGTTCGCCCCCTTCCGAATCTATCTGATATACGTTTTGCGTCAAGTGCACGTAGTCGGAAGTTTCCTGCCTGATGGTAATTGTCCGGCTGAGTCCTTCCGAAGTCAGTATCAGTGAAGCAATGCGGCTTTCATCCGAGTCGTTTTCCGTGAGGGCCATGATGGTGATCGCGTTTGTTCCGGCGGTGCCCTCTGTCGCCGAAATGGTCAGCCAGTCGGCTGAAACCTCGGCTTGCCAGTTGAGTTCGCTGGTAAAGCTGATTGTGGACAGGGAGCCGGCTTCCGATGCCAATACGATATCTTCCGTGATGCTGAAAGAAAATCCGGGTTTTACGTCGTCTTCGGAGCATGAAGTGAATGCTATGGCAATAGCGATAGCAATGAGCTGGATGGCAGAATGCAGGTATTTCATTGTCGTATAATTAAGTCTGCCCAAATGTAGGAAATATTCGTGAATTGCGGAATGTTTTTGACTGCTGTTTGATAAAAAAATGCGTCGGCCGGATTCGGGAGCTTTTATTCGGATTCTGCTTTCTCCCTCAAGCCAAATCGCGTGTGTGGCCGCATGTTTTATGTTTTCAAAGTATGGAATGTGCATTCCACGTTTTGGAACGTATATTCCACAATGTGGAACATGCATTCCACAACGTGGAACGTAGAATGTATCCCGGATTCGTGAAAAAAATGGCGGGCCGGACGGGAAAACAGATGGGCGGAAGCGAAAAAAATCCGGAGCCTTGGCCGCGGCCGCTCCGGATTGTAGTCACGAAAGGAGAGTGATGTTGCGTGCTCATTGCTGTTTCTTGTAGCTTATGATAGCCCACCCGTAAAAAGTTACGGCAAATGCGGAGAGTATGCCGAGTTGGGGCAGGATGTCCGTCAGACCGCTTCCTTTCAGATAAACCATGCGCATGACTTCCATGAAATGGCGCAGCGGATTGGCGTATGTGATGACCTGTGCCCATTCAGGCATACTGCTGATGGGGGTGAAAAGGCCGCTCATCAGAATGAAGATCAGCATGCAGAACCACATAACGAACATGGCCTGCTGCATGGTGGCGGAATAGTTGGATATGACGAGCCCCAGCCCCGAAACCACAAAGATGAACACCAGAGCGGCGAGATAGATGTTCAGCAGGTTGCCTGCCGGTGTCAGGCCGTAAACCGCCCATGCCAGCGCCATGCACAGGTTCAGGACGATGAACCCGATCAGCCAGTAGGGCAGGAGCTTTGCCAGAATGAAGGTGAAGCGGCTGACGGGGGTGACGTTGATCTGTTCGATTGTTCCTGCTTCTTTTTCGCCCACAACGTTTAGTGCCGGAAGAAACCCGCACAGCAGGACAAGCACCATCGTCATCATTGCCGGAACCATAAACACTTTGTATTCCAGGTGGGGGTTGAAAAGGTAGCGCACGGAACTTTGGGATGGCTGCGACTGCAGAATCTGGGTGAGATAGACATTTCCCAGTCCGCCTTTGGTCCCGTTTACAGCATTCACTGCAATCAGTGCAGAGGCGTCGCGGCCGTTTATGATGTCTTTCTCAAAGTCGCGCGGGATTTCGAGAAGTATGTCTGCCTTGTCTTTCTCTATCAGTTCTATGCCTTCCCTGTAAGTGGAAGGAAAACCAGTCAGAACAAAGTAGCGTGACGCTTCAATCCGGTGCGTCAGCCGTTCGGATGTCGTACTGCGGTCGTGGTCGATCAAGGCGATGCGCAAATCTTCTATTTCGAGCGTAGCGGCCCATGGAAGAACCAGCATGATCATGCACGGAAATATCAGAATCAGTTTCGGCAGAAAGCTGTTGCGTTTCAGTTGGCGGAATTCTTTTTCTATCAGATAGCGTAACATCATAGTCGTTCTCCTTTCTTTTAGTCCAGGCGGTTGTTGAATTTGCGTGCGGTGAGAACTGTCAGCGCGATGCCCATGGCCAGAAGTATGCAGGTTTCTTGCCAGACGTAGCCGAACGGTACTCCTTCGATCATGAGCTTCCGTACAATGTCAACATACCATCGTGCCGGAATCAGGCAGGAAATGGCTTGCAGTATGGCTGGCATGCTTTCTATCGGGAAGATGATGCCGGACAGCACGATGGTGGGAATCATCATGACCATGCCCGACAGAAGCATGGCCGCTACTTGAGTCCGCACGATGCAGGAGATGAGCAGTCCCAAAGCCAGGGACACGAAGATGAAGAGCAGCGATACGCCCAATAACGCTCCCAGGTTTCCTGCGACAGGCACATGCAGCACGAAGACTGAAAGCAGCAGGATGGTGGTCAGATTCACGACCGACAGCACAAAGTAGGGTACAGCTTTCGAGAGGATGACAAACAGCGGATTCATCGGAGATACCAGCAATACTTCCATCGTACCGGTTTCTTTTTCACGGACAATAGAGATGGAAGTCATCATGGCGCATATCAGCATCAGAATAAGCCCCATCACTCCGGGCACAAAATTGTATGCGCTCTTCATCTGAGGGTTATACAGCAGTTTGGTTGACAGCTTCAGGCCGCCGGACTGCCGGATGACAGACTGGGCCGATGCGATGACTCCTTGCGCATATGAACTTCGGGTTATCGCCTGGTTAGGGTCTGTCGCGTCGGCTATCAGCTGGATTGATTCGGAGTCAAAGCGCATCCGGTTCATGTCGCTCGGGAAAATGACCGCAAGGTCTATCCGGTTGCGCAGGAACAGCTCTTCGACTTCCTTCATTGAATAGACTCTGTAGCGCACCTCAAAATATTCGCTTGCGTCCAGGTGGTCGATGATGCGCCGGGTGTCTGAGTCGACGGAAGGAGCCAGCACTGCCGTCTTCACGTTTTTTACTTCGGTAGAGATGGCAAATCCGAACAGTATGATCTGTACGATGGGCATCCCTATGAGAATCAGCATCGTGCGGCGGTCGCGCAGGATGTGGTGGAATTCCTTTATGACAAAAGCGAGAAACTGTTTCATCTTTCGTGTTTTTGCTGTTTATTTCTGTTTCCTTGCCAGTTTCTGGAACACTTCGTCCATGTTGCTTGCCTGGAAACGGGCTTGTAAGGCTTGGGGAGTGTCAAGCGCCTTGATTTGTCCGTCTACCATCATGGAGATCCTTCCGCAATATTCGGCTTCGTCCATGTAGTGTGTCGTGACGAAAATCGTGATGCCCTGATCGGCTGCCTGATAGATCAGTTCCCAGAACTGCCGGCGTGTGGCAGGGTCTACTCCTCCAGTCGGTTCGTCAAGAAAAACGAGCTGCGGGCGGTGGAATATCGCTACGGAAAAGGCAAGCCTCTGTTTCCACCCCAGCGGGAGATCTTTCACCAGCGCTTTCCGGCTTTCGTCCAGTCCGATGCGCTGGAGCGTTTCATCCGCCCGTTTTCTGATTTCTTTGTCCGGTATGCCATAAATGCCTCCGAACAGACGGAGGTTTTCTTCTACGGTCAAATCTTCGTAGAGAGAAAATTTCTGGCTCATATATCCGATGTGCTTCTTGACCTCTTCGCTTTGCGTGCCGACATCATAGCCCAGCACTTCGGCTCTGCCTTCGGTCGGGACGCTCAGCCCGCAAAGAATGCGCATGGCTGTTGTCTTTCCGGCGCCGTTGGCTCCTAAGAAGCCGAATATTTCTCCTTGCTTCACCTCAAACGAAATATGGTCTACGGCTGTAAAATTGCCGAACCTTTTCACCAGTTTTTCCACGCGGATAACGGCCGGCCTGCCTTCCGGATCTTGTTTTCTTGAGAGTCCGGGCGGACAGAGTATTTCTTTGAAACGTTCGAGAATGATTTCCGGCGCGTCGGTTCCCTGTATGCTTCCTTCGCGGATAAAGGCAATCCGGTCGCACTGCCGGGCCTCGTCCATAAACGGCGTGGATACCACGATGGTCACTCCCCGTTGTTTCAGACGTTTGAGCATCTGCCAGAATTCTTTTCTTGAAACCGGGTCCACGCCGGTTGTAGGTTCATCAAGGAACAGAATCTCCGGGTTGTGCACCAATGCGCAGCAGAGAGCCAGCTTCTGCTTCATACCTCCCGATAAGGCACCGGCACGGCGGTCGCGAAATGGAGCTATCTGCTCATAAATCTCCCGGATTTGTCCGTAGTTCTCTTCAACGGTTGTCTGAAATACCGTGGCGAAGAAGTTCAGGTTTTCTTCTACGGTGAGGTCTTGATACAGAGAGAAACGTCCGGGCATATAGCCGACACTTCTGCGTATCTGCTTGTAATTGTCCGTTATGTCGAATCCGTTCACAGCAGCTTTCCCTTTGTCTGCCTTTATCAGGGTGGTCAGTATCCGGAACAGGGTGGTCTTGCCTGACCCGTCCGGACCGATGAGGCCGAATATCTCTCCTTTCCGCACGCTGAGTGAAACGTCGGTCAGGGCTGCTGTATTGCCGTAGCTTTTATACAGGTGCCTTGTTTCGAGGATGAAAGGACTGTCCATGCCGTTAAAACTTTACTTCTCCGTACATTCCCAGTTTGATGACGCCGTCGTTTCTTACCGCGATTTTCACGGCATACACCTGGTTTGCCCTTTCATCGTCAGTCAGAATGGTTTTGGGGGTAAACTCCGCTTCGTCGGCAATCCATGAAACCGTGCCTTCGTATTCTTTTCGCTGCTTGTCGCCGAAATCGGCAAAGACCTTTGCTTTTGCTCCAATTTTTATTTTTTCAAGCTGGGTGGAAGTGACGTATGCGCGTAAAAACACATGCTGCATGTCGGCTATCTTAAACAGCGGTTTCCCGACTGATGCCAGTTCGCCCGGTTCGGCGTATTTGGCGAGTATCGTACCGTCAATCGGTGACAGGATGTGGCATTTCTTGAGCTGGTCCTCGATTTGCGCCACTTGTATGGCTACGGAAGAGCTTTGTTCGTTCAGGCTCGCCGTGCTGTTGTGCAGCGTGGACAGTTGGGCTTCCAACTGCCTGTTCAGCACAGCCAGTTGGGAATCCCAGTCGTCCAGCTGTTTGCGGTTTGCCGCGTTTGCTTCCAGCAGCTTTTTCACTCTTAGTCTTTCGCGTTCGGCTGTAGCGATCTGTTCTTTGGTGGCAGCTATCTGCTTGCGTATGTCGGGCCGTTGGCTGTCCACCGATTTCCGGCTGGCTGTCAGTTGCAGTTTTTTCAGATGAAGCTGCACGGTATCAATAACTCCCACTTCTTCTCCCTGTTTCAGTATGCGCCCTTCTTCCGCATTGAGGAAGAAGAGTTTTCCGTTGTTTTCTGCTGATACGATGATTTCGGTTGCCTCAAACGTACCGGTCGCGTCGTAATCTTGGTCAGACTGGCAGGCGGTTGCTGCCAACATGCTTGCCAGAAAAAATAGCTGGATGCGTTTCATAACAGTTCAATATTTAGGTATGGTTCTTTTTCAAAAAAGGTTGGTTTGTCAGTTTGTCAGATGCTTGAGCTCGTATTGCGCTTTCAGCAGTTCGATTTTGCGGACTGCCAGATCTTGCTTCGCCAGGCTCTCGCGCGTCAGTTCACGGAGCATGTCGGTAACGGACATTGTGCCGTTGGCCACTTTCGCTTCGGAAGCCTTGCGGATATTGGTGCGCAGCTTCACGATTTCTTCGTCGCTTTCCATCTGGCGTTGCAGTGTGGCTATGTTCCCTTTCTCCTCGGTCAGTTTCAGCCGGGTGTTGAAGAGAAACAGTTCACGGTCGTTTGCGATTTGTTTTCTGCGTGTTTCCAGTTTGCGTTTGTCGTCCTTCAGTGTATAAAGACTTCCGAAATTCCAGTTCATGCGGGCACCTACAATATAATAAGGCGAGAATTTGTCTTCCAGCATGTTCAGTCCGGGATTGCCGTATCCTCCTTGGGCGAACAGGCTGAACTTAGGCATGAATCCGGTGCGCAGCCGCTGCCGTTCTACATCAATCGTATGTCCTTGTGCTGCATATAAAGCCAGTTCGGGACGATTGATCAGTTCGCCGGCATTCAGTTCCGGCGTTTCGGGCACAGCCAGTTGCGTGTCGTTTCCTAATTCTTTTCCGGTAAGCATAGCCAGCATTTGCAGATACGCCTTCCGGCTGTTGTTCAGCTTGATGCGCTGTTGGTCTGTTTGCAGGATTTCCACCTTTACGGCATCGATGTCTGCATCGTTCGCTATCCCGTTGTCCCTGTAGGCGGTAACATTGCGCAAGTTCCGTTCGAGGTCGTCGCTCAGCAAACGGTTTTGCTTGAGCTGTTCGTCGATCAGCAGAATGCCGAAGAACACTTGGTTTACCCTTTCGTTGAGTGCATACATGCTTACGTCCGTTTGCTTTAATGCTTCATCGGTGGCGGCTTCAGTCTGTTTCTTTCTGTTTTTATTTCTCCTCCGTCCCAAATGTTCTGGCTTATTTCCACCGTTACCTGATACTGGTCTTTCGACACTCCGTGGAAGTCAATGTCTGGCACCTCGAACGGCAAGGTAGTCGCATCACTCTGATATGTAGCTTTTCCTCCGAGTGAAATCTGCGGAAGGTTTCCTTTGGCGGCATTTGAAAGGCTGTATTCTTCCGACATTTCGATCAGTCTGTACTGGCGGACCAGCGGATAATTGGCTTGTGCGTCCTGCCGGCATTGTTCCAGAGTCAGTTGGGCAAACGCATGTGTCAGTCCCTGAAGGCAAAACAGCAGTGTGAGAAATCGTTTCATAGCTTTCATTCTTTTGTTTAATGCAAAGGTAGTGTTTCCGGAGTTATGCAAAGGTCCTAGAATTTGCTCTGTATGTTCCGATTGTCCGAATTTACGAATAAATCCCTTAATAAGCAAGGCAGATTATTATCTTTGCATGCAATAAGTATGGAAAATATGAGAAGGAAAGAATTGCGTGACTTAGGGCTTCAACAAGTGATAGAGCTGCAGATGATTCCTTATAATGTGGAGCGTTACATTTCCTCGGACTTTGGATTGGTCCTTTCTGTGAAAGGCATGTCTGATATCACTGAAAAGATTTTTGTTCCCGAACAGCCTTACAGGCTGACCGAAGGACGCATTGTGTATATGCGTTCGGGTTATGTGCGTGTACGCATGAATCTGATAGAGGCAAGGCTTGACGCCCATCAGTTGCGGGTCGTTTCGCCTGGAGCAGTGATAGAGTTTGTGGAATATTCTCCCGATTGTGATTTGACGATGCTTGCCTTTTCTTCCGGTTTCATGGAAGGCTGGCAGAAAGAGAACCTGCTTTCAGCCTATATCCAAGGGAGGGTGAACCTGCAGCTTGCCCTTGATGCAAAGTCGGAGCATCGTCTGGAAAGCATATTCCAGTTGATGTGGGATGTGCTGCATGATGAGCCTTTGTCCCGTGAAACGATGCAGGCCTTGATTTCTGTTCTGTTCCGTCAGATTGAGTGTTTCCAGGGAAAGGGGCAGAAAGAAGTGAAGCGGACTACCCGGCAGGAGCAGCTGTTCGCCCGTTTTATCAGTCTGGTCAACCGTTATGCCGTGAGTGAAAGGAATGTGTCGTTTTATGCAGGAAAACTGTATGTCACTCCCCGTTATTTGTGTACGCTGATCCGTGAAACCAGCGGGCGCACGGTGATGGATTGGGTGAATGATGCGGTGTTGCTTGAGGCGAAACTGATGCTTTGCCATACGGATAAGCTGGTGTATCAGATTGCTGATGAATTGTATTTTCCGAACCCTTCGTTTTTCTGCAAGTTCTTCCGGCGCATGACCGGGAAGACTCCGAACCAGTACAGACAAGGACGCAGGTGATTTTGCTGTTTAATGAACTTTTTCTGGTCAAAGTCATTTTTATTATGTATATTCGGAACAGATAGCGAATGGCATGTTATCAGCATACATTATATTATATAGCATATGAAAAAGAAAATGATTTTGGGAATGCTCGGCGCGTTGGCTGTATTTTTGCCGGCCGGCAACATTGCAGCCTGTACAGGCATTTCGCTTGCGGCATCTGACAGCAGCCGTGTGGTAGCCCGCACCATTGAATGGGGAGGAAGCGACTTGAACAGCCAGTATGTGATCGTTCCGCGCGGATATGTGCAGCAGTCATATATCCCCGGAGGTGTGGCAGGCGGAAAGAAGTTTTCAGCCCGTTACGGCTATGTGGGACTTGCTGTAGAGCAAAAGGAGTTTGTGGCGGAAGGACTGAACGAAGCGGGACTTTCGGCCGGGCTGTTCTATTTCCCCGGTTACGGCGGATATGTGGCATACGATGAGTCTGAGAAGGCGGAAAGTATTGCAGATCTTCAACTTGTTTCTTATATATTGGCTACCTGTTCTACCGTGGACGAAGTGAAAAAGGCTGTCGGTGATGTCCGTGTGGTTGCCATTGATCCGCGTGCTTCTACCGTACACTGGCGCTTTGCCGAGCCATCCGGAAGGCAACTGGTATTGGAAATTGTTGACGGCAAGTGCCGTTTTTATGAGAACAAGCTTGGCGTGCTGACCAATTCGCCGGATTTTGAGTGGCAGCTGACCAATCTCAATAATTATGTCAACCTTTTTCCGGGCACGGCTACCCGGCTCAACGTCTGGGAAACTTGAGCCTGAAGTCATTCGGTGCCGGAAGCGGATTTCTCGGAATTCCGGGTGATGTGACGCCTCCGTCACGTTTTGTCCGTGCAGCATTTTACCAGTCGACAGCTCCGTTGCAGAAAACCGGTGAAGACGCTGTCTTGCAGTGCTTTCAGATATTGAATAATTTTGACATCCCTGTCGGTATAGAAACAGCCGCTGGAGAAGTGGCGGCCGATATTCCGAGTGCCACTCAATGGACATCTGCTACGGATGTGACTCATCGTGTCATCTATTTCCGTACCATGCATAACAGTGCCATACGCCGCATTGACCTGAAAGGAATTGATTTCTCGAAGGTCGGGTATAAGGCTGTGCCTTTGGATATGGTTAAGCGTCAGCCGATTATTGATGTTTTATGAAATACTATAGAAAAATGAAACGTTGGTTCTTGTTTTTGCTGGCGGGCGGACTGTTCTGCACCGTCGGTTGTACGGCTTCGGTTAAAGTGATATATCCGAGCCGCAGTTATGTGACAGAAAAAAGACATCTTGGTGATGTGAAAACCATTATGCTTGTTTCATCCGTTGATGTGGAGTATTACCAGACAAAGGGAAAGCCTTATGCGGAAATCTTTGCCTCTGATAATGTCCTGCCCGAGGTGCTGGTCGAAGAATCGGGCGGCACATTGACGGTAGGATACAAGCGTTCTGTTTCCTTTCGGGGTGAAAACCGCTGCAAGGTGAAAGTCTATGCTCCTTCTGCTACGGTTTTTGAAACGAACGCTTCGGGAGATATCAGCATTCCGGGCGGACTGCATACGAACCGGGCTGTCATATTGCATGTGAATGCCAGCGGCGACATTGATCTGTCGTCCGTTGTCTGCCAGTCACTGAAGGCGGAAGTGAATGCCAGCGGTGACATTCAGATTCAAAGCGTAAAATGCGACAGGGCGGATGGTATGGTCAATGCCAGTGGGGATCTTAATATTAAAAGGCTGGATTGTACGCGGGCCAATCTGGAAGTGAATGCTTCGGGCGACTGTGAGGTAGAAGGTCGTTGCCGGACCGTGCGGCTTATGAACAATGCTTCGGGCGACATTGATGCGGAAAATCTGAGAGCTGTGGATGTGACAGCGGAAAACAACGGCTCCTGGCGACATCAGTTGCCATGCGTCCGAAAGTCTGGATGCTGTGAATAGAGGGAGCGGAGATATCATCTATGCGGGCAACCCGAAGCAGGTGAGGAAAGAAGGAAAACACATTGACAGGGACTGATGTTATGGATATTCTTCTGATCATATTGGGCGTTATCTGTTTGATAACCGCAATTTTGGGAACTGTGCTTCCGGTTCTTCCCGGACCGCCGATTGCGTATGTAGGAATGATACTGTTCCATCTTACCGACCGTATCCAGTTTACGCCCACTCAACTGATTGTCTGGGCGGTATTGGTTGTGCTGGTCCAAGTGCTTGATTACGTGATACCGATGCTGGGCAGCAAATATGCCGGCGGAACGAAATGGGGAAGCTGGGGATGTGTGATAGGAACAGTAGTCGGTTTGTTTTTCTCGCCTTGGGGAATTGTCTTGGGACCTTTTCTTGGAGCGGTGGCCGGCGAACTGTTGGGTGACAAGGATTTGAAGTATGCGTTGAAGTCGGGCTTAGGTTCGTTGCTTGGGTTTCTTTTCGGCACAATCGTGAAACTTATGCTTTGCGGCTATTTCATCTGGCAGTTTATTGCTGCGTTTTGAGCCGTCTGGCGGTGAGAACTTTTTTTTATTGGCGCAGACTGTTGCAGGCATTTTCTCTTTTGTCGGCAGCAGTCTGTTTTTTTATTGTATGGGAGGGACAGCCGTTTGTAATTGGAAAGAAATATTTGTAAATATTTTGTATCCCACTCTTAATTGCATTGTCTTGCTCTGTTGATAAGGATGTAACAGCAGACCTCTTTCTTTGCGTAAAATTAATCAAAAGAGGTTATTAATGGAGAAAAACAATTTTTTCAGGAAAAAGAGTTTGTCGGGTAAGAAAGTTGTGGCGGCATTGTTGCTGGGAGCATGTTGTTCTGCAGCTTATGCCGATGAGGACAGGGTTATTACCGGAAAGGTGCTGGACAGCAGCGGTGTCGGACTTCCCGGAGTAACGATTTTGCAGAAGAACACTTCTAATGGAACTGTTGCGGATATGGACGGTAACTTTTCATTGTCTGTATCCGATCCAGCATCAGCTTCTTTAATCGTATCTTTTGTAGGTTATGATACACAGGAGATACCGGTCAAGGATAAGGGATTTATTGCGGTGACACTGACGGAAGATGTGCAGGCTTTGGATGAAGTGGTGGTTACGGCATTAGGAATCAAGCGAGAAAAGAAATCGCTGGGATATGCCCAGCAGGTTGTTGACGGGAATGAGATGAATGTAGGCAATGACGCGAACGTGCTGAACAAGCTGGCGGGAAAGGTTGCCGGTGTGCAGATGATAGCCGGCAGCTCCGGTGCGGGTTCTTCTACGAGGGTTGTTATTCGTGGCGAATCTTCTTTGTCAAACAATAACCAGCCTCTGTATGTCGTTGATGGAGTTCCTGTCAATAACAATATATACTCCAATCTTGCCGGTACGCCGCAGGAGATTGATTATGGAAACGGTGCCGGCGAACTGAATGCTGACGATATTGAAAGCATATCCGTGCTGAAAGGAGCCAATGCCGCCGCTCTGTATGGTTCGCGTGCCGCCAATGGAGTGGTGCTGATAACGACCAAATCCGGAAAGACGAAGAACAAGTTCCAGATATCCGTCAATTCGACCACCACGTTTGAGATGGTTTCCCGTCTGCCAAAGTATCAGAACAGTTACAGTCAGGGACTTGATGGAGAGTTTGAATACTGGGACGGCAATAACGGCCATGGTACGCAAGATCATCAGGATCAGAGCTGGGGACGTCCTCTTGACGGAAGTCTTGTGGCACAGTTTGACTCTCCTTCTGTCGGTGCTGACGGTACGGTTTATCGTGGCGGTGATGTCTTGGGGCGTAACGGTGCGTCTATCCAGCCAACTCCGCTGGTTCCTCATCCGGATAATGTAAGGGACTTTTTTGAAACAGGTGTCACGCTGAACAACAATATCGCGCTGAGCGCAAGCAATGACAAGGGCGACATACGTGTTTCCTATACCAATCTGTACAGTATGGGCGTAATTCCGAATGTAGATCTGCGGCGGAATACGGTAAGTATAAATACGGGCTATAAATTTACAGACAAGTTCTCGGTGAAGGCAAGCGCTTCTTACATGAATGCAGCCAGCACCAACCGTCCGAGCCTGGGATACGGTCCGGAGAATCCGATGTATACATTCACATGGTTCGGCCGGCAGGTTGATATCAATAGCCTGCGCGAGTACTGGCAGCGCGGTTATGAGGGAAGGCAGCAGTTCCACTTTAACTCGGGATGGAACGACAATCCTTTTTTCACGATGTATGAAAACACGAACGGGTATGACAAAAACCGCATGTTCGGCAATGTGATGCTTGCTTATGATTTCCTTCCGAACCTGAAGCTGACGGCACGTACGGGAATCGATTTCTTTTATGATTTGCGCCAGAGCAAGCGTGCCTATAGCAGCAAGAGTTTTCCGACCGGAGCGTACAAGCGTGAAAATGTGTTCTTCTCAGAATGGAATACGGATATTCTGTTGCAGTGGAACAAAAGGTTCAAGGAGGTATGGCGTACGGATCTGACCGCGGGAGTGAACTCAATGGTTCAGAAGAACTCGTATGATTATAGCTTTGCCGACGGGCTTTCCATTCCGGGGGTATACAACTTAGGCAATGCCGCTTCAAATGTTGCGGTGACACAGCGGGACAGCAAGAAGCGAATAAACAGCGTGCTGTTTACGGGGCAGTTGTCTTATCGTGATTATCTGTTCTTGAATGTGACGGCACGTAACGACTGGTCCAGTGCGCTGACCCGGTCGGACGGTGCGGGACATAATTCTTATTTTTATCCTTCCATATCTGCCAGTGCCGTGCTGAGCGATATCTGGAGGCTTCCCAAAAAGATTACATACTGGTCGGTCAGAGGCGGATATGCAGAGGTGGGAAGTGATACAGAGCCTTACCGTCTGGAAAATACTTATTCATACAGCAGCAAGTACGGTTCTCAGTCGGGGGTCACAATGCCTTCAACGCTGTCTAACACGGATCTGAAGCCCGAGCGTATGCACTCTTATGAAATAGGGACGGACTTCCGCATGTTCGATAACCGGTTGGGTCTTGACTTGACTTATTATAATACGTTGAACACCAATCAGATTGTGCAGATACCTATATCTGCTACTTCCGGATACGATACGCGCTACATTAATGCGGGTGAAATCCGTAACTACGGATTTGAGGCTACCTTGTCGTATACGCCGGTAAAGACGCAGACCGGCTTCCAATGGGACGGAACCATCAATTTCTCCATGAACAAGAGCCGTGTGGAGGAAATCAGCGATGAATATGACCAGTATGTATATTCTTGGGCAGCCATTTACTCGGATGAAGATGCGCGCGTGTATGCGATAGCAAAAGAAGGCGAGCCTATGGGCAATCTGTATGGTACAGGATTGAGGCATACCGACGACGGCAAGCTGATTGTAGACGCTACCGGGTTGCCGGTGGCAGACCAGACGCTTGTGAAGCTGGGCAATTATAATCCGGATTTCATTATGGGATTTTATAACAAGTTCTCCTATAAAGGCTTTACTTTCGACTTTCTGATCGACTGGCATCAGGGAGGTGTGTTCGTTGCCAGATCATTTGGCATGGGCATGGAGTCTGGTGTGCTTGACAGAACAGAATACCGCAACGATGCCGGCATGGTGATTGACGGAGTTGTGTGGGATGAAGCGCAGAATGCTTATGTCAAGAATACGACTCCGGTAAGCCCTCGTGATTATTACAGAAACTTGTACCGGCGTTACCACGAAACCCAGTCTACTTTCAGTGCGACTTATGTGAAGCTGCGTGAAGTGAAGCTTGCATACAGCTTCCCGTCAAAATGGTTCGTGCATACTCCGATAAAGAGCCTGGGTCTGGCTGTGGTTGCCCGTAATCTGTTTATGTGGACAAAAGACCAGGACTATGTAGATCCGGAGTCTATTACTTACGAGGGCAGCTCGTCTACGCCCGGAGTGGAAGAGATGGCTTATCCCTCTACCAGAAGCATCGGTTTTAATGTGAATGTCGTATTTTAATTGTTAGGTTGCATATATGAAAAATAAGATAAAGATAGGATTTGTTTCGTTGGCTGTCTTCTGTGCGACAGCATGTACCTCTGATTTCGGTTCGATAAATACGGATCCGAACAATCCGACGAGTGTCACTCCGGATCTGTTGCTGACACCTTTGCTGCACACGCTGACTCAGAGGCAGTTCAATTATGGCGACGGAGCCGGGCTGGCGCATTATGTTTCGCGCACGAACTACAACGAAACGGACCAGTATGCGTTTGGTACGAATGAAAGCACATGGTCAGACTATTATCTTCAGTTGAACAATATCAGTGAAATGATCCGGCTTTCCGAAGAAGCCGGCCGCCCTTCTTGCGTGGCGATTGGATACATACTGAAAGCCTTTGTGGCTTCTCAACTGACGGACATGTGGGGAGATGTGCCTTACTTTGAGGCTACCCAGGGAAGCGAGAATATTACTCCGGCCTATGATACGCAGGAAGACATCTATACGGCAGAAGGCGGAATCATCAGCCTTCTGAAAGAGGCGGACGAACTGCTGGCCGGGAATACGGACGTGCTTCCGTCTGATCTGGTCTATGAAGGCGACCGCGACAAGTGGCGCAAGTTCGGAAACTCATTGCGGCTGCGTTATCTGATGCGTATCAGCAACCGGATCGGCGACTGCACAATGGATATCAGGTCTGAAATCGCTTCCGTTATGGCGTTGCCGTTGATGGAGTCGAACGACGACAATATGCTTCTGCCGTTCTTGTCGGGAAATCCTAACATGTGTCCTATTTACGACATGCGTGCCGGCAATTTTGAATACACGCGGATGAGCAAGGAAATCCAGGCAATGTGGGACAATTATCAGGATCCGCGCGTTCCGGTATGGTTTGCCCCTTCTACGAATTCCGCTTCAACGTCATCTCCGGTTTATGCGGGAGTTGAATCGGGATGCTCTTCGACTACGCTTACGGAAATCGGATATTCACAGGCGGATGTGTCTATGTTGGGAAGCTATTACCGTGACGCTCCCGACGCATGTGATGCCGTGCTGATGAACTGTTCGGAGGTCAAGTTTCTGGAGGCTGAGGCCATAGCCAGAGGCTATGTTGCCGGAGATGCGCGCCAGGCTTACGAAGACGGCATCAGGCTGTCGATGGAATATTATGGGGTTGAAATGCCGGCAAGTTACCTCGCTCAGCCCGGGGTGGCCTACAGTGATGCTGATGCAGACGAGGCTGTCAGGCAAATCATGCTGCAGAAGTGGATGTGCATGTTCTTTGTCGGTTATGAAGCCTGGTTTGATTTTCTGCGTACAGGACTGCCTGAGCAGACTCCTGTGCTTGACAACCGCAATCCGACGGCTGCCGGTGAGATTCCTTCGCGTTTCTATTATCCGGAAGACGAGCAAGCCTTGAACATGAATAATTACCAGGAGGCTGTTGACAGGCAAGGAGGAACAGATGATATAAACAGTAAATTGTGGTGGGAAAAATAATGAGAACGATGAAAATGCATAGAACGGTTTTTTTACAATGGCGCTGGCCTGCCTTTGGGCTGCTTCGGCCGGTGCCGCAATGGTGAAAGGAACGGTTAAGTCGGGGGATAGAGGCCTTGGAGAAGTGCTTGTGACAGACGGATTCGCGTTTGTCGTGACAGATTCGAAAGGGAACTATCAGATTGATTTGAACGAGAAGGCGGAGTTTGTTTATTTGCTGACTCCCAAAGGATACGTGGCTGATTTCAGCACAGGAGTGCCCCAGTTTTATCAGCGGGTGGATCCGTCCAAAAAGAATTATGACTTTAATCTTCAAAAGATGGAAGGAGATCCCGATCGCTTTGCCATGATTACGATGGCAGATACCCAGCTTGATACCGAATCGGATGTGAAGCGTCTGATGGCGGAAACTCTTCCGGATGTTCAGGCTACATTGCAGCAGTACGGCGGCGTGCAGAAAGCGGGCATTCTTTTGGGTGACATATCCTGGGACAATTATGTGCAGAATGACGCATATAAGGATTTTGTCCGCAAGCTGGGGATTCCGGTGTATCCGGTTATAGGCAATCATGATTTTGACAAGTACATGACGCCGTCGCCGGACGCTGACTTTGCCCATATTTATAAAGAGAATTTCGGCCCCTTGTATTACGCTTTTCAATTGGGGGATGTGTATTACATTGTATTGAACAATATGAAATATTTCGGCAACAAGCGCTACAAGACTACGCTTGAACTGGAAGATCAGATGAAGTGGCTGGAGCTTTTGCTGGGGTGTGTGCTGCAGCAGGACAAGCAGGTTGTTGTTGCGATGCATGCTCCGCTGAAACCTTCTCCCGAGGCTCCGCTGATCGAAGGAGGAGAAAAATTGAAGCGTATGCTGATGAACAAGTTTCATGCGACGGTCGTTTCCGGACATTTTCACCGCAATTCAACTACGGATATTGGTGCAGGGATTATGGAGCATAACTTAGGAGCCGTATGCGGCACGTGGTGGAGCTGTGATGTATGCAGCGACGGCACTCCCAACGGCTACCAGGTGTTTGAAGGAAACGGAGCGCAAGTGTCCTCTTATTATAAGTCGACGGGAAAAGACCGAAGCTGTCAGCTCAAGCTGTATGCAAAAGGGCGGGTTATGGACCGGCCGGATGCAGTGGTGGCCAAGGTGTGGAACTGGAATTCCAATTGGAGAGTGCGTTGGTATGAAGACGGAGTGCTGAAAGGAGATATGTCGCAGTTCTATTCGTTCGACCCTGATTATCTGGAGCATTTGGACGGACGCAGAGCCGTGGCCGATTATACTCCGGCAAGGACCAATCATTATTTTTCGGCTCTTCCTTCTGAGGCGGCTAAAGAGATAAAGGTGGAAGCGGTAGACGAGTTCGGCAATGTGTATTCCGAAACGATCGCTTTGTAGTGGGCACGCTGTGTCAAAATGAAAGCAGGTTTTCATTTTGACACAGCTTCTGTTTTTTACTGTCAGATTGACTTGATGAATCTGGCGGGAACGCCTCCAACGATGACATTTGCCGGAACATCTTTAGTGACAACGGCTCCGGCTGCAACGATGGCATTGTCGCCGATGGTCACTCCCTGCAGGATGGTTGCGTTTGAACCTATCCACACATTCTTCCCCAAAGTGATGGGAGCGGGATAAGTATAGATGCGGTCTTCGGGGGCTGTGCCGTGATTGAGGGTTGCGAACACCACATTGTGTCCTATCTGGCAGCCGTCGCCTATGGTCACTCCTCCATGATCCTGAAAGTGGCAGCAGGCGTTTATAAACACATTCTGCCCGATGTGAATGTTTTTGCCGAAGTCGGTGTAAAACGGCGGGAATACGCGCAGGGTAGGATTGACCGGCTGTCCGAACAGCTCGGCCAGCATTTCTCTCACTTCATCCGGCGTATAGTAGCTGGTGTTCAGCTTGAATGTGATCTTTCTTGCTTCGTTGCTCATTTCATTCATAAACAGAAAAATATCTTCCGTATTCAGGGGCTTTCCTGTTTTCACGTATGCGAGGAAATCGTTCAGTGTCATATCTTTTCTCTTTCTTGTTGGTTTGGCTGCAAAGTTAGCCAAGTTAGCCGGTATGTCCTGTAGATATATTACGGAAGTTGGTGTCTTAATTACGGCTTTTGCAGCATGTTGTGTACATATTACGGAGATTATAACCGTTATTCCGTTTTTTCAGGCAAGATGTTCCGGTTCATGATTTATTCTTTAAATTTGTAGAAATAAAAAGTGATTGTTATGGAAGCAGATGTAATCAAACTTGACAAGGTTGAACAATACAATGACCTGTTCGGACTGGAAACGCTTCATCCGCTTGTCAGTGTGGTTGATTTGAAGGAGTCTACCCGGTATCCCACACATTTTATTATCAATTATGGCGTGTATGCGCTTTATCTGAAGGATATCAAGTGCGGGGACATCCGTTACGGAAAGCAGAAGTATGATTATCAGGACGGCACTGTGGTGAGCTTCGCTCCGGGGCAGGTGGCTGAGGTGGAAATGCTCGACGGCATGAAGCCGATGGCGACGGGGCTGCTGTTTCATCCCGACCTGATCCGAGGCACGTCGCTTGGCGAGAATATCAGGCAGTATTCTTTCTTTTCTTATTCTTCGGCGGAAGCCCTTCATTTGTCGGAAACGGAAAAGGAAATATTCACCGACTGTCTGCATAAAATCAAGCTCGAGCTTCTGCGTCCCATCGACAAGCACAGCAAAAGGCTGATATCGAGAAATATCGAGCTGCTGCTTGATTATTGCATGAGGTTTTACGAAAGGCAGTTCATTACCCGCAGGGAGGCGAACAGGGATGTGCTGACCAAGTTCGAGGTCTTGCTCGATGCCTATTTCATGGAGAACATGCCTGAGCGGAACGGACTTCCGACGGTGAGGTATTTTGCCGATAAAGTCTGTCTGTCGCCGAACTATTTTGGCGACCTTATAAAGAAAGAAACGGGGAAAACGGCTCAGGAGTATATCCAGAACAAGATTATGGATGTGGCAAAACAGCAGATTGTTGGTACGGACAAGACCGTGAGCCAGATAGCCTATGAACTGGGCTTTCATTATTCGCAGCATTTTAACCGCATTTTCAAGAAAAATGTGGGATGCACGCCCAATGAATACAGGAAGGTGCAGCATGGGTGAGGCTGTAGGAAACCATCCTTCACTGTAAAAAACGGTGCTTTTTGCTTTGTGGCATTCTTTATCTTCAGGTTAGAGATACAGATCTCCAGCCTGGAGATACATGTCTTTAGCCTAAAGATGCATATCTCCAGCGTGGAGATGAACTTTTTAAAGGGCAGGCGGATTTTTCCGCCAGGCAGGAAGAGTATGCCTTGCGCCCAGCCCGAAGTGGAGTGCCGGACAGATTGCCGGATCCGCTCTCTTCCGGGAAAAACAGCATGTTTCTAAATGAATGCGGATTCCGCTAAACCGATGACAAAATGTTTTGAATAGTTTTCGAGGTACAGATTAAGGCCAAAGGAAAAAATCGAATTTGAAAAGGGCGGTTATGGTCTTTCACGGCGGTGCATATTTCATCGGATTGTCACATCAATGCAACAATTAAGGGGATTGAAAGCGATGGTTCAAAAAATATTTTCAATTTATTTTCTTATAAGCAAAACTTTTTATAAATTAACTGCAAATTTTCAAAGAAAATTCGGCGTAATAGTGGTAGAAGCTAGAAAACGAAAAAACATTTTGCAAACGTTATACAAACAAAACTAACTTTATGAACAGACTTACGGTATGGGGAGGCGTATTTGCCTTGTTAATTCTCCAGGCTTGTGACAACGGGACTCCGGAGAGGATGCAGACGGACAACAGCGTGACGGACAAAGTGACTTTCACGTCTTCCATTGAGAACAATTCCGCATCGAGAGCGTATGATGGAAAGTGGGAAAAGAATGACAGAATCGGAGTGTTTATGCTGAACAATGCAGACGGAACGCCTATTGAAAGCAACGTACCTTATATTACTTCTTCCGGCGACGGCAACTTTGTGGGGGATGGTGATTTCATCCGCTTCCCGGAAGAAGGAACTGTTGTGGATTTTGTAGCCTGCTATCCCTATAAAGCTGATTTGGCAGATGGACTTTCTTATTCGGTTGATGTAAGTGACCAGAGCAGCCAGAAGGCCATTGACCTGATGGTTTCGAACAATCTGACCGGGCGCGATCTCACTAATCAGGCAATGGGGAATAACCTGCAGTTTACGCATATGCTTTCAAAGCTGGTGCTGAACCTGAGCGCTGCGGACAACAGTTCGCTCCGGGGGCTGAAGGTTTATGTGTTGGGTACAAAAGCCCGGACTTCTGTCAGCTTGAAGGACAAGAAACAGGCAGAGCCGGCAGGCGAAGCGCAGGATATACTTATGTATATTAACGAGAATTGCACACAGGCTGAGGCGGTGCTTAAGTGCCGCAGGCAATCGGCGGGAAACTGAAGCTCCGGCTGGAAATCAACGGAAAAAGCAAGGAAGTGGAAACCGGCATCGAGGGTGAACTGGCTGCGAACAACAAATATGTCTACAGCCTGAAGGTGAGCAATGCAGGAAATCAAATAACTACAGATCCGGAAGCAACATATACCCGCTGGTTTGAAACTCCGGTAATTACCGAATCGCAGCTTGCACAGAGCAACATCAGATACATCACCCATTATGGTCCGGACGACGAGAAAGTGCGCAACTACAGCATGTTGTACGACACGGAACTGAAGATTGCCTATTGGGTGGCCTATCCGTTGTGTTCCTACTACACGGAAGGAAGCGGAAAACGCACTGACGACTGGGGATTCGATCCTGCAATCTCTTCAAGTTTGCAGGCAGATTTGAAGAAAGGATTTAGCGGATTCGACCGCGGGCACCAGCTTCCGAGTGCCGACCGTGTCCGCAGCAATCGGATGAATGCGACTACTTTCTATTATACGAACATGACTCCGCAAATCGGGCAGAAATTCAACCAGACTATTTGGGCTGATTTGGAAGAAGCGGTGAGAGGATGGAGCAGCGGTATTGACACGCTTTTTGTGGTGACGGGTGCCATGCCTACCACGCAGACAGATACACACATCACCTATACGAGAGACAATAGCGGAAACAATGTGGCTGTACCCAAATATTATTTCAAGGCATTGGCCCGGAGAATCTCTTCTACTGGAAGCTACCAGACAATTGCATTCAAGATGGACCAGAAAACTTATTCTGACAGAGATTATAAGAAATATGCCTTAAGCGTCAATGAACTGGAAGAAATCACAGGCTTCACTTTCTTCCCCAACATCGATGATCAGTATAAGAATAGTTCAGAACTATGGTGAGAAAGACTTTTCACTTTTGCAACGCAACGAACAGAATAACCCCTAAAATAAACGAGTTATGAAACTGAGTAATTTATTCTATCTGGGCGCGTTTTCCGCCTTGGTTCTTACCGGATGTAAGAGCAATGATGACAACAGTGAATGGATGGGAAGTGACGGTATCGTCTTTACTTCTCAGATTGAAGGAGTGACTTCAAGAGTATCAGGCGCTTCATGGGATGAAAACGATGAGGTCGGCATCTTTATGACCACTGCTGAAGAAGAATATTCAAACTACAAGTATCTGGCAAAAACAGACGGCTCTCTGGTGGCTGACGGGCAAGTATTGAAGTATCCGGCAAGCGGTGCGTCAAGCTTCATCGCTTATTATCCGTATACGACTTCGCTCAGCGGGAAGATATATGCGGTTAATGTCAGTGACCAGAGTGACCCGAAAAAGATTGACCTGCTCTATTCGAACAATGCTACCGGCATTCAGCCCAACGATCAGGTTGTTCTTAGATTCCAGCATAAGCTGAGTCAGATTGTGCTTAATATTCAGAAGGAAGGCGATCTCGACATCAATGGAATGGCGATAAAGGTTTCCGGAATGAATACAACGGCCAACTTTGACCTGAATGACGGAACATTGACAGCAACAGACAGCAAGGCGGATTTCAATATGAACGTGCAGACGGAAGGGAATACGGGAACGGCTGAGGCCATTGTCATTCCGGCTGCTGACTTGACTGGCGCAACGCTGACTTTCACGCTGGCTGACGGCAAGAACTTTGCATGGACTATCGATTCGCCGGAAGCAGACGAAAGCTTCAAGGCCGGCACCAAGTATATCTATACAGCTACTATATCCAACACCAACGGACAGCCTGCGGTTGAAATGGGCAAGGCAACGATCGAAGACTGGACTGAACAGGCCGGAGGCAATATCAATGTAGATATGGGAGATGGTGAGGATCCGCAGCCGGGAGAAGAGTTCGTGGCTTTGGATGAATCGTTTGCTACTGGCCCAGGTTCGTTCAGCATCGAAAATAAGAATCTGCCAAGTGAACTTACTTATATTTGGAGCAATGATGACAGATATTCTTGCATGAAGGCAAGTGCATTCTTTAATAACACAAATTACGCAACTGAAGGATGGCTTGTTTCTCCTGAGATTGACTTGACAACTGCAACGACAGCTACACTAAGCTTTGAGCATGCTATCAATTTCAACAAAGAAGGGAATATGAGTGACAACCACATTGTTGCAGTATCTGTAGACAATGGAAGCAGTTGGACTCCGTTAAGTGGTGTTTCGTATCCTGAATCTAACGACTGGACTTTTATTTCGAGTGGAAACGTTGATCTTTCAGCGTATGCAGGTCAAAAAATCAAGCTTGCTTTCCAATACAAGAGTTCGTCAACATCTGCATCTACATGGGAAGTCAAAAACGTGAAGATTGTTGCTAATGGCAATGGCGGAACGGTTGATCCAGATCCAGATCCGGAACCGTCAGGAAGCAATCTTTTGACTAATCCTGGATTTGAAGATTGGACAACAACATTGCCTACTGCATGGGATAATAGTTATAATACGGGAGAAATTATAAAGGAAACTTCTATCGTACATGGTGGAAGTATTTCTTTAAGACAAACTAGTCAAAGTTCAAGTGTAAATATCCAACAAGAAGTAAGTGTTACTGCTGGAAAAAGTTATCGCTTGTCATATTGGTATTTGGATAATGATCCTAATGCGAGAACTCGTCCATGGTTTACTTATAACAATGGCGGTAAAGCTAGTTCTGAAATGAATCCAGAAACATATTCTACAGATAATAGTGAATGGCAACAAGTGGTTGTTGATATTACGGTTCCAAGTGGAGTTACTGTTTTACGTTTCCAAATAAGAACATATAGGGAATCTACAACAGCTGTAGGTGGTTATATTTATTATGATGATATGGAAATGATCGAAATAGAATAAATGGAAAAATCAGTCCTTGCGGATTTATAATTCGCAAGGACTGATTTCAGAGTTGCAGTCTGGAATAATACGTAAAATTACTGAACAGATTTGATTAAACGATGATGTAGGCCAATGCTTGGCAAACTGAAATTGAAAATAAAAAAACAACGAATTATGAAACAAAAATTACTGTTCTTCATGGCATTCCTGTTGCCCTGCCTGCTCTTTGCACAAAGCAGATACAGCGTAAAGGGTAATGTAATCGGAGCAGTGAGCAACGATCCTGTTCCGGGAGTCATTGTGACCGTTACGGAACATGACATTCAGGTAACGACCGATGCAGACGGAAGATTTACTCTCCGGAACATGCAGCCCGGAAAATACGTGCTCCATTTAAACTCCGTAATGATTACTCCGAAAAGTGTGACCATCGAAGTGAATGATCTGGGCGATACGGAACTCGACCCGATCCGTGTGACTGAACTCAACGCCAACGAAGACATCTCAATGATCGGAATCATTGATGCGGAGATGGTGGACGATGATGTGGAAAGCGCTTCGCAGGATGTCAGCTCTACAGTAATCCTCTCGAACGACATTTTCTTGAACCGCACCGCTTATCAACTGTCGCCGGGACGATTCTCGCCCAGAGGATACAACAGCACCAAAGAACTGAAATACATCAACGGTGTGGAATTCAACGATCAGAACCGGGGCGTGTTCAATTATGCTTCAATCGGCGCTTTGAACGACATGACACGCAACGGTGACGTAACCAACTTCACCGCGCCTTCGCGCTTTACTTTTGGGGCGTTGGGAGGAGCAGAAAACATAGACATGCGCGCCTCAAGCTATACGCCGGGCGGCAAACTGACGCTAAGCTATACGAACAGAAACTATTATCTCCGCGGCATGTTCACCTATTCAACGGGAGTGAACGACAACGGATGGGCTGTCACTGCTTCTGTGGGAGGAAGATATTCGCATGAAGGAAACATTGACGGAACATTCTACAACAATGTTTCACTGGCACTTTCGGCCGAAAAGCAATGGGAAGGCGGAAAACACAGCCTGTCGATGGTGGCCTTCGTTTCGCCCGTACAGCGCGGGCAGCAGGGAAGCTCTTACCGCGAAGTGTATGAACTGACAGACAACTATCTGTATAATCCGAACTGGGGGTATCAGAACGGCAAGAAAAGGAATGCGAGAGTGGTGACGGCATTCGACCCGACAGCAATCATTTCGCATGTCTGGAAGATAAACGACAACATGCGTCTGACAACCGGTATCGGAGCGCATTACCAGCGCTATGGAAATACAGCACTGAACTGGTATAACGGACCGGATCCGCGTCCGGACTACTACCGTTATCTCCCGTCTTACTTCGAGAACGAAAGCGTGCAGATGCTTTATCGGGATTTGTGGAGAAGCGGCGATCCGAGCTTTACCCAACTGAACTGGGACAACATGTATCTGGCTAATGCCAACAATCTGCGTAACGGAAACGGTGCGGCCATCTATATGGTGGAAGAAAGACGCAGCGACCTTTTTGAAACTTCGCTCAACTCGACACTGAACGCGCGCTTCGGAAGACATCTGAATCTGACTGCCGGAGTAGGCGCACGATTTACTCAATCGCGCCAGTTCAAGACGGTAGATGATTTGCTGGGAGCCGAATACGTGCTGGATATCGACAAGTTCTCCGAGCAGGACTTTTCTGGCGACCATGACAAAATTCAGAACGACCTGCTGCGCCCGGACCGGAAAGTGTATGAAGGCGGTATCTTTGGCTATAACTTCAATCTGAACATTTATTCGGTGAATGCGTGGGTAGTGAACCAGTATACTTCACGTCACTGGGATTACTATTATGGGATGAAACTGACCTATACCAATTTCCAGCGTGACGGAAAAATGATGAACGGACGTTATCCTGACGATTCGTACGGAAAGGGTGCCAACCACTCGTTTACCGACATCATGCTGAAAGGCGGTCTGACCTATAAATTCAACGGACGCCACATGCTGACAGCCAACGTCAGCTACGGAAGCGAGGCTCCGCTGCCCTATGATGCCTATATTTCACCGCGTATCACCGACCGCACCATCAGTAACATAGAAAGCGGGCGTGTGTTCTCGGCTGACTTGAACTATATATTCTCCATGCCGAAGTTTGCGGGACGTATCGGTGTGTTCCAGACTAATTTCTATGATCAGATGGAACGTAACAGCTATTACGACGGAATTGAAGGGACCTTCATCAATCACATCCTGTATGGCGTAAACCGTATTCATCGCGGATTTGAAGTGGGAGCGACCTACAAGCTGGACGACCATTGGAGTTTTGACCTGGCCGGTACTGTAGGCGAATACTATTACAGCAACAATCCGAACGGACTCAGACACTCCGAAAACGGCAAGGTAGTAGAAGAAGAAAAAAAGTGTATATGAAAGACGTATATGTAGGAGGAATGCCCCAGATAGCCGGAACTTTCGGAATCCGCTACTTCATCAACTACTGGTTCTTGGGAGCTAATGTAAACTGGTTTGCACGCAACTATATAGAGGCAGCTCCGCTTCGCCGGCAGGCTTCGAACTATGAAACCGTAAATCCGTACGATCCGGAAATGATGGAAGCTTATCGTAAGCTGACTACTCAGGAACGTTTCCCGTCGGCCTATACGATCGATCTTTCAGTAGGTAAGATCTTCTATCTGCGCAACCGCCAGTCTATCAACTTCAATTTGTCGGTGAACAACTTGCTGAACAAAGAGGATATCTGTACGGGAGGTTACGAGCAGGGCCGCTCGGATCTGGACTATCCGGACCGGTTTGGTGGAAAATACTATTATATGCAGGGACTCAACTGCTTCCTGAACTTAAGCTACCGCTTCTAACGATTCATATTACTAACGACAATAAAACTTATCATATATGAAACTTTTGAATAAATTCAGTTTATTGCTGCTTTCCGCTTCATTTGCATTTACTGCTTGCGAACGCGATTATGATGCACCTCCTTTGAGCGAACCGGAATATACCGGTCCGGCAGCAAATACAACCATAGCCGAATTGCGCGAATTAGGCGCGAGCGCAACCCAGGATGTACCGTTCGTTATCGCCGGAGATTTTGTTTTGAAGGCTACCGTAACAGGTAACGACGAATCGGGAAACATCTATAAAAAAATATACTTTCAGGATGAAACAAGTGCCATCGAGATGGAAGTTGACCAGAACAGCGTGTACAATTATTATCCGGTGGGACAGGTTGTTTATGTAAACTTGAAAGGATTGAGCATATCAGTGTATGGCGACGAGCAACAGTTGGGACATCCTGACGGTTATCTTTATCGTACCCCATGGGAAACATTTCAGGAGGTTGTGAGCAAAGACGGATGGGCTAATCCCGAAAACGCCAAACCTACAGTCATTGATGACATAAGTACGGTCAACACAAACGTTGACGGCTATAAGTTCAAGCTTGTCCAGTTTACGAATGTGTCTTTTGCAAACGGAGGTAAAAACATTTTCGCTCCGGAAAGTGGTTACGGTGAAGAGAATATCGTAGATAGTCATGGCAATACGCTGATGGTGCGCACCAGCAATTATGCTGATTTTGCCGGACAGACGCTCCCTGCAGGAAGAGGCAATGTAACCGGTATTTTGGGAAGATTCAACGGAACATGGCAGCTGACTCTCCGTTCGATCAATGATGTTGCTGACTTTACAGGAGAAAGCGCTGGCGATGGAGAACAGGGAGGTGAAACGGAAGAAAACGTTATCTTCAGTGAAACTTTCGGGACTCCGGAGAAGAGTGGCAGTTATTGGCCTTTATTTAAAGATTACAATGGGTTTGATAATCCGAAGGAGATGTTCGAAGACGAATCAGGAAAGGCTTCTGTGCGTATCGCAAACAATTACACGAACGTTTGGTATCCTACCGGTTCTGATATTAATATTAAGATAAAGGGCATCAATGCACAGGGACAAACTGTAGCTACTTTGGTATATGAAGCTGGAGCGAATGTATATGATGCTGGTGAAACTCAGGATCTGAACACGTTGAAAGTGCGTTGCAATGGAACTGAACTGACTGTTCCAAGTAAAGTTGTTACCGGTGATGATAAGCAAGGCAATACGCCCTTCAAATTCACGTTTGAGAATGTAAATGTTTCTGACGATACTACCTTGGAGTTTTATACTACGTCCGCAGACAATACATACGGGCTTCGTTTGTATAATGTTAAGTTGTATACCGCAACAAGTGGTGGAGGCTCTCAAGGCGGCAATACCGGAGATGGAGGCACGCCTATAGAACCGATACCGACCAACAATTAAAATGTAATCTGATTATTTATGAACAAACGAATCATTTTATTGAGCCTGTTTGTGACATGTATTGCACTCAGCCTTTCTGCACAGCAGAAAAGGCTGGGCGTATATGCCGCGGCATTCTATAACTTGGAAAATCTTTGGGATACGGAAGATGATCCGGACAACCCGGGGGATGATGAGTTCACTCCTAAAGGTCCGTACGAATGGACGGAAACAAAATACAGGCAGAAATTGAACAATGTGGCTAAAGTGATTTCTCAACTGGCGCTTGACTATTGCCCTGCCGGGCCGGCGATTATAGGTATTTCGGAGGTGGAGAACCGGAAGGTGGTCGAAGATTTGGCGAAGGCAGAGCCTGTTGCTTCGAGAAACTATCAGATCGTGCATTTTGAGTCGCCCGACCATCGGGGAATTGATGTGGCAGCACTTTATAACCCGCGTCTGTTCCGTTTCATTTCTGCTCAGAAATATCCGTTCAACAAACCGGATATGCCTGACTATCGTACGCGTGATATTCTTCTGGTAAACGGACTTCTGGCAGGGGAGCCTTTCCACTTGATTGTGAATCACTGGCCTTCGCGCTATGGCGGTGCCAAGTCTTCTCCGTTGCGGGAGTTTGCGGCAAGCATTGTCAAGCATATCGCTGATTCGCTTCATGCAGACAACCCGGAAGCGAAAGTCTTGATCGTCGGCGACTTGAATGATGATCCGAGCGACCCGAGCTGCAGCAAGGTTCTGGGGCCAAGAAGAATAAGAAAGATGTGAAGCCGGATGGTTATTTCAACGCAACCTGGAAATTCTTCGATGAAGGCATCGGCTCGCTGTGTTATCAGGACAAATGGAACTTGTTTGACCAGCAGATCGTTTCGGGGAATCTGTTGGGCAAAGACCGCAGTACGCTGAAGTTCTGGAAATCGGAGATCTTTAACCGTTCGTTCCTTATCCAGCAGGAGGGCAAGTATAAAGGCTATCCGCTGAGAACCTTTTCGGGTACGACCTTCCAGAACGGATACAGTGACCATTTACCCACACTGACATATTTCATTAAAGAAATACAACGACATTGACGGGCAAAGGCGGACGGGTGATGGAGAAACTGAATAAACGGCCTCGTTCACCCGTCCGCCTTTACTTTTTGATCAATATTCAAAAGTAATTCCCAATGTGGGAAGCACCGTTCCGCTTTCCTGTCTGATTGACTTCATTACGTAACGCTGCTCAGCCGACGGAGCAGATGGGTTTGCTATCTGACCGGTGCTCATCAGTACATCCTGCTGGCGCAGCTTGCTCCCGGTGATGTTCTGTATGTCGATATAGAAGCCGAGCATATATTTCTTCAAGTAAAACGTTTTGTCTATGCGCACGTCAAGTTGTCCGAAAGCAGGCAGACGTTCCGAATTGTAGCGGCTATAGTCGAAGTAGGGCTTGCCCTGTGCGTTCCATGCCTCCACCAGCGATGACTTGTCCGTCTCGTAAGGAGTGTAGGGAGAGCCGCCGATGCAGCATACTTTCATTCCTACGCTCCAGTTCTTCGGAAAGCTGTACGTGCCGCTTACGTTCAGAATAAAGCGGTTGTCCCATGCGGACGGCAGATAACTTCCTTCGTTGCCGGAGCGGAATTCGCTCTTGAACAGCGTAAATGAGGACGAAAGGTTCAGCCGGTTAGTGAGCAGCCATTTGAACATCATTTCAACCCCGTATGAACGTCCTTGAGCTTTCGACACGAGTTCTTCGTTGCCTATCACTCCATAGTCGTTCCCTTTGCAGGATAAAGGTATGCCATCGGTTACGGAAAGAGGCATATTGCGGTATAATTTATAGAATCCTTCAACTGAAACTTCCATCGTTTCATTCGGGCCAGGTCAGTCCGATGCTTTCTTGCGAAACGGAAGTATAATCCAGATCGCGGTTGACATACTGCCCTTCATTTCCTTTGAATCCCAATGCCGTATATTGGGGAAGCTGGTAATATAATCCTACATGGCCGCTCAGAAAAAGTCCGTCAAGCAGCCGGTATGATACCGAGAGCCTGGGTGACATCTGGCGCCAGAGCTCTTTCATTCTGTCGCTGTAATTGTTCGCATCCGCCCGCAATCCCAATGATGCGGTGAAGCTTTCATCGGAGGAAATATAGTTCATTGACGCGAATAGCCCCCAGCGTAACAGGTTCAGGCTGGTATGATAGTCTGACAGATGCATCTGGTCGGTAAAAATCTTCTGGTAAGTGGTGTTCGTATAGTGCGACTGCCCCAGCTCCAGTCCGAAATTCAGTTTCCATACGTTCCATGCAGAAGTGTTCTCCAACCGCAATTTTGTTTCCTGTTCTACAGAGCGCAGATTCAGTGTCAGGTTCTCTTCACTGCTTTCATCATTGTTCAGATACTTCAGGTTGCGGTTGTTCAGGTAGCTGTGGCTCAATGTGACCGTTTGCACATGATTGCCGGCATAATGCCGGTAGACTCCTCCCAGCGTAAAGGTTTCCTGTTCTATCTTCGGCAGATAGCTCAGCATGTATTCTGCATCCTCTCCGTCGATGCCCAGATTCAGTTTCATGCGGTCGATTCCTCCCAATCCCAGTACGGTCAGCTCATTCTGCGGATTGAAGCGGGTCTTGACTTTAAACGAAGCGTCGGTGTAGGCTGGAAGAAAAGGCAGGCCCAGCACTTTGAAAAGCATCTGCAAGTATGACTGCCGGACGGATACCAGATAGGAGGTACGTTCGCCGATGTGTCCGTTGGAACTCAGCGAAACTTCTGATGCTCCCAGCGTAGCCTTTATTGAATTATGCTCCATGTCACCGTCGCGCAGGCTGAAGTCGAGAACCGAGCTCAGCGCATTGCCTCGGTTGGCGGGGAAAGCTCCGCTGTAAAAGTTTACGTTGCGGATCAAGTCTGCGTCAATCAGACCGACAGGCCCTCCTGATGCTCCTTGTGTGCTGAAATGATTGATGTTTGGAATCTCGACTCCATCGAGGTAGAAGCGGTTTTCTGAGGGGCCTCCTCCGCGTACGATCAGGTCGTTGCGATAGCCGATGGGGGAGAATGCTACACCCGGATAATTCTGTACCACACGCGATATGTCCCGGTTGGCTCCCGGCGCTTTTTCTATCTCCTGCATTCCGATGATGCGGAGGCTGACCGGGCTTTCTGCCACCCGGCGGAAAGGAGAGGCCGTAACGGTGACCATATCCAGTGCTGCCGCTTCTTCATCCATCTCGATAAAAATATGAGGGGTGATGTGATTCACTCTGTATTCCGGAGTCACGGCTGTTTTGTAGCCTATCAATGAAGCCTGCAGGCTGTAGATTCCTGGAGGCACGTTTCTGATTTCAAAATTGCCGGAAGCATCGGTCGTGCCGCCGATTCCCAGTCCCATAACCAGAACGTTGACAAATTCGATCGGTTCGCGTGATTTCCGGTCGATTACGGTTCCGGCTATGCGGTAGTTGGCAGCCAGAAGCCGAAAGACGGCCAGAAGCAAAGTCAGGAACAGGGCTATTCGTTTGAAGGACATAGGCTTTGGAAGAGGTCGGTGAGAAGGTGTGCCAGGATTTAAGCGGGCCGGGCACAGGAAATATAAAGTTGCAGAGGAGAAAATAGCTGCCAGTCTGTGTCTTTACACTTGGATCTTTATCCTGTCACACCTTCTTCAGACACGATTGTAAACGGTTCAATGTAAACGGATTCTTGGTTCGTGCCGGATATTCCGGTTAAAGATTTTCTCTGATAGCCTTTGCAATGGCTTCAAATTCTTCCGGCTGGAGTCTCAGTTTGGGATTCGAGAACAGCATGTCTGATTCTTTTTGCATCGGAATCAGATGAATGTGAGCATGGGGAACCTCAAGTCCGATTACCGCTTCGCCTACCTTTCTGCAGGGGAAGGCCTTCTGGATTGCCAGTGCCACATGTTTTGCAAACACGTGCATCTCTCCCAGATCTTCATCAGAAAGGTCAAAAATGTAATCCACTTCCTGTTTCGGCACTACCAGCGTGTGGCCTTTGGCCAGTGGGTTGATGTCGAGGAAAGCATAAAATTTGTCGTTTTCGGCTACTTTGTAGCTGGGAATCTCACCTGCGATGATTTTGCTGAATATTGTTGCCATACCGTATGAAATTAAATAAGGCAAGCCTGCACGAAGCAGACCTGCCTTCTGTTAGAATGATATACCTGTTACTTCCAAGCTGATTTTGCCCTGGGGAATCGTGATTTCAGCGACATCGCCTACTTTCTTTCCCAGCAGCCCTTGCGCAATCGGAGTGTTCACCGAGATTTTACCTTGTTTCAGGTTTGCTTCGTTTTCAGACACGATTGTATACGCCATTTTCATTCCGGTCTTTACGTTCTTCAGTTCCACCCGGCTCAGAATCTGTACTGTATCTGTTTTCAGCTTTGAAGTGTCGATGATTTTTGCATCTCCGATAGTAGCTTTCAGCTGGTTGATTTTCATTTCAAGCATACTTTGCGCTTCTTTTGCTGCATCGTATTCTGCGTTTTCCGACAAGTCGCCCTTGTCACGCGCTTCCGCAATGGCAGCAATCACCTTCGGCCGTTCAACCGACTCAAGGCGTCTTAATTCGGCCACCAGTTGCTGGTAGCCTTCTTCTGACATATAAGCCATAATTTTTCCTCCTATATATTTCGTTAGTTAATAATTTCAGATAAAAGTAAGGGCTGTTCCAAAATAGAACCACCTATCAAAAGTAAAGTCATTCTGAACGAAGAAAAGAAGACGGGCACTGAGAAAGACAACGCCCACCGTCTTCACTTTGTTCAGAATGACAATTTTGAATAGTCAGTAAAAATTTTGATACAGCCTCTTGGCTATAAACTCTTTGTATTTTCTGCAAAGATAAGCTTTTTTGTATTACGAACCAAATGCAGAGAGATATGCTTTACAACATATATGGAATATTAAAGAAGTTTCTTGATTTCCGTTTCCAGATCGGCGTTTTCCGGGAGCCGGAGGCTCAGTTCGTTATTGCGGTTTATGAGGAAGCTTCCGGGAAGTTTGGTCAGACCGTATATGTTGATATACGATGAGTAGGGACCTTGCGGATCGCGGACGCAAATCCACGGCAGATTGTCGGCCGCGGTTTTCCAGAAATGCTCGTCCACGTCAAACGAAACCTGGTAAATTTCGAATCCCTGCGGCGCATACTTGTTGTAGAGTTCGCGCAAGGCAAGGTTGCGTACGCCGGAGGTGGCGGCGCCATAAGCCGTGAAGTCGAGGAGCACGACTTTTCCTTTCAGGTCTGTAAGGTGATGAAGCTTGCCGTTGATGTCTTTCAGCGGAACGTCTATGATGGATGTTTCCTGAATCTTGTCGGCCGGCAGGGCTATTTGTTCCTGCGCCGGCGTGCGCGTATTCTTCATTCCCTTAATTACCATGTTATAAAGGTTGCGCGAACGGTCGGCATGGGGATAAAGGTTGTTCAGGCTGGTAGCGACGGCCGCAAAGCATTTCACGTCGTCCTTGCTCGTCAGCGGGTCGAAAATCATGTAGCCGTTCAGCGTCTGGAACAATGCGAAGTAGGCATATGACTTGTTGGGAGCCGCGAAAATATAGTTCCGGCGCACCTTTTCCTTATAGGCATTCACCATCCGCATCAAGCTGTCCTGAGCAATTCCGGCGGGCAGCCCCGACTGTCCTAATTTGTTGACAGCCTGCTGCAGTCCGGACTGCAGCAAAGCAAGTTCCTTTATTTTCAGGTTGTTTTCCGAACCTTCAATCTGATAGTCTGTGGAGAAGCCGTTGTAATCGGCCTTCACCGTTACCGTTTCAATGGAATCTACCGAAAAATTGATGATCTGATTGTCTATGCGCAGGCGATAGAATTCCGGAGATTCGGGGCGGTTGCCTTTGAAGCTGAAAGTTCCCTTGCTGCCGAGCTTGACAGAGTCGAGTTCAACAATACCTTCCAGACCGGTCTGCTCAAAATACAGCATTTTGTCATCGGCGCCAGTTACCGCACCTTCTACGAGGAAAGACGGATTCTGGTTGCAGCCAGCCAGAACGGCAGCTATCAAAGCTGCCACCATATAAGCACTTCTTTTCATTGACAGTTCTTTTTTAATTTTGCTGCAAAGTTACTTCTTTTCATGACTTCACAAAGTTTTTCCGCCACAAATCGATTTCACGCGCCTGCAAACCTTTTTCCGGGCAGGGAAGGGCCGCCGGGAAACGGCCCGTGGCCTTGAATAAAACGGCCGCTCGTCTTGCCCGGTTTGTCCCGTCATCTTTGCAGAGATGGCCTGTCTTTTTTTGAGGGGATTTCGGTGGCGGAGAAAATGAGGAAACGTGATTCCGGTTTCAGAAAACGAACATATAAAAAACGTGTTGGCGGTAAAAGTTTTCACGGATAACGAGGGTGGTATACAATAAAATATCTATCTTTGCGCAGATTTTTGAAATAATATAAAAAAGTTTTTTATGATCAATCCTATTGTTAAGACGATCGAGTTGAGAGATGGAAGAACCATCACGCTCGAAACGGGAAAGCTTGCAAAACAGGCAGATGGTGCTGTTATGCTGCGCATGGGAAATACCATGCTGCTGGCTACTGTTTGTGCAGCAAAAGATGCAGTTCCCGGTACAGATTTCATGCCTCTCCAGGTAGAGTACAGAGAAAAATATTCCTCATTCGGACGTTTTCCGGGTGGCTTTACCAAACGTGAAGGAAAGGCTTCTGATTACGAAATCCTTACTTGTCGTCTGGTGGACCGTGCCTTGCGCCCGCTGTTCCCGGACAACTATCACGCAGAAGTATACGTGAACATCATTCTTTTCTCTGCCGACGGCGTTGACATGCCTGACGCACTGGCCGGACTTGCCGCTTCTGCTGCTTTGGCCGTATCCGACATCCCGTTCGGAGGCCCGATTTCAGAAGTGCGTGTAGCCCGCATCGACGGCAAATTCGTTATCGACCCTACTTTTGAAGAGTTGAAGCGTGCCGACATGGATATCATGGTTGCAGCAACTTACGATAACATCATGATGGTGGAAGGCGAAATGAAGGAAGTTTCAGAACAGGATCTGCTGGAAGCCATGAAGTTCGCTCACGAAGAAATCAAGATTCACTGCAAGGCGCAGATGGAACTGATGGAGGAAGCGGGCAAGACGGTGAAGCGCGAATACTGTCATGAAGAAAATGATGAAGATCTGCGCAAGGCCGTTCATGAAGCCTGCTATGCAAAGGCATATGCCGTAGCAGAGTCAGGCAACAAGAACAAGCACGAACGTGAAGATGCGTTTGCTGCCATCTGCGACGAATTCAAGGCTCAGTTCACAGAAGAAGAGCTGGAAGAAAAAGGCCCTATGATCGACCGCTACTACCACGATGTGGAAAAAGAGGCTATGCGCCGTTGCATCCTTGACGAAGGAAAACGTCTGGACGGACGTGCCACTACTGACATACGTCCGATATGGTGCGAAGTAAGTCCGCTGCCCGGTCCTCACGGCTCGTCAATCTTCACCCGCGGTGAAACTCAGTCGTTGAGTACCGTGACGCTAGGAACAAAGCTCGACGAGAAGATCATTGACGATGTGCTTGACCAGCACAAGGAGCGTTTCTTGCTGCACTATAACTTCCCGCCGTTCTCAACCGGTGAGGCAAAAGCGCAGCGCGGTGTAGGCCGCCGCGAAATCGGTCACGGCCATCTGGCATGGCGTGCGCTGAAAGGACAGATTCCCGCAGACTATCCGTACTGTGTGCGTGTGGTTTCAGATATTCTCGAGTCAAACGGTTCGTCTTCTATGGCTACCGTATGTGCCGGAACACTGGCCCTGATGGATGCCGGTGTGCCTATCAAGAAGCCGGTATCAGGTATTGCAATGGGATTGATCAAGAATGCCGGAGAAGACAAGTATGCGGTGCTTTCAGACATCTTGGGAGATGAAGACCACTTGGGAGATATGGACTTTAAGGTGACAGGTACCCGCGACGGTATCACCGCTACACAGATGGATATCAAATGCGACGGACTTACGTATGACATTCTTGAAAAAGCACTGTTGCAGGCAAAGCAGGGACGCGAATACATTCTCGGCAAATTGACCGACTGCATCGCCGAACCTCGCGCCGAACTGAAGCCTCATGCTCCGCGTATCGAAACGATGACCATTCCGAAAGAATTCATCGGAGCCGTAATCGGCCCGGGCGGAAAGATTATCCAGGGCATGCAGGAGGAAACCGGAGCTACCATTACGATAGAAGAAACCGACGGTGTGGGACGCATTGAAATTGCCGGAAACAACAAGAAGAGCATTGATGACGCAATTCGCCTTATCAAGAATATTGTTGCTGTTCCCGAAGTGGGCGAAACCTATAAAGGCAAGGTGCGCTCTGTAATGCCTTACGGAGCATTTGTTGAGTTCCTGCCTGGAAAAGACGGCTTGCTCCACATTTCTGAAATCGACTGGAAGCGTTTTGAAACGATTGAAGAAACCGGACTGAAAGAAGGCGATGAAATCGACGTGAAGCTGATGGATATCGATCCGAAAACGGGCAAATTCAAACTGTCGCACAAGGCTCTGCTTCCCAAACCGGAAGGTGTGGAAAACGGAAACGGCAAAGGCGAAGGACGCGGAAAGCGCGAACGTCGTCCGCACAACAATCCGAAAGAATAAATGCAGCTTAGCTTAAGCTTATTCGCATAAAGAAAGTCCTGCTCTCTTCAATGGGGGCAGGACTTTTTTGTATGCTCGGTCTGATCTTATAGCCGTTATTTGCGTAAAATGCGTGTGGAGGCACTTGCGCGCCGGAGCATATAAAAGATTTCATCCGTAATGCGGCGTGTTGAGTTGTGGCGGGCGAGCGCGTAGTTGGCGCAGAGGTGGGAAAGGAGCGAACCCGCCAGAAACAGGAGGCCGGCAGTATGCAGTATGTTGCCCAGTCCCGCAAGAGGAGAAACGATTCCGCCGAATGCAAATCCGATAGCGCCCAACAGAGCCGAAGCTATTCCAGCGTTTGTCCGTTCGCAGTCCATTGCCAGTGCACTGGAGGCGGTGAATGTCATTCCTACCATGGCCAGCAGGCAGAAAGCCAGCGTTTCGTATATCCAGAAGTTGCATCCGAGGTAGAGTGCAACGAATAAAACTGTTGACAGAAGCAGCATGGCGGAACTTCCGAATCCAAGCGCATCTTTCATGTTGCGGAACCTTACAGCTACGGTAGACGATATGACCATTGCGATAGCATTGGCCCCGAAGCAAAGGCTGAATTCCATCGGACTCAGCCCATAGTGCTGCTGCATGATGAACGGGGCAGAAGCAATGTTGGCGAAGAGCACCCCCATGGTCAATCCGTATTGCAGGATGTAGCAGAGGTATTGCCTGTTGTGCGTCACGGTTCTGAAGCGTCGGAATACGTTGCTCCAGCGCATGGAGGCGCGCTGTTCGGAAGACAATGATTCGTTGAAATGGAAGCTTCCGGCAAGCAGAATGACTCCCAGAAAGAGCAGGAAGCAGAATATTCCATGCCATCCGCCGATTTCGGATAAAGTGCCTCCGGCAATGGGGGCGGCTACAGTAGCTATTCCGTTGATAGCCCCGATGATTGCCAGCATGGCTGCGAGTTCGTGTCCTGCATATTTGTCGGCTGCTATGGATCTGGATATAACTACGCCTCCGGCTCCGGCTATTCCTTGGACAAGCCGAAGCGCAACGAACTGCAAGATGGTTTCGGAAAGAATGCAGCCTGCGGTAGAAAGCAGGAAGAGAATCATGGCGGCAAGCAGAGAGGAACGCCTGCCGAATTTGTCGCTGACAGGACCAAATACAAGCTGTCCTGCAGCCAGTCCGATCATGCTGGCCGTCAGTCCCAATTGCACCATTGATGATGACGTGTTGAAATAGCCGGTCATTGCAGGCAGGGTAGGCAGGTACATGTCCATTACGAAAGGCCCGAATGCGCTCAGCATTCCTAAAAAGATTATGGTGAAGGTTCTTGAATTTTGTCTGCTCTTCATTGTCGTGCCGTTTTTTAATTCGCCTGCAAAATTAGGGCATTTCTATGGGATGGAATATTTCGGAATTTGTACAAAACATTTCATTTTAGGAACAATGTGGTGGAAATATATACAGGGCAGCGGATTATTGGCTATATTTGTAGGAAAAAACAGAATAAATCCATTTGGGGAATATAGCAGGATATGGATAATACACTTTTTCCGTCTGATACCTTAAATATTCATTACGAGGAAACCGATCTGCAGTTTCTTCGTTTAAAGCCTTGTCATTTTCAGTGTGGGATTTATATTATTTGTGTGCAGGGATATGCCCGCATGTCAACGGGTGTGCAGCAATATGAATTGGCCGGACAGACCGAACTGATTTTTCTGACGGGCACGCTGCTGCAGCTTCTTGAGGCTTCGGACGATTTCCGCGTCCGTTTGCTGATGTTTCCTCAAGAGGTTTTTCTAAAAGCTGTGCTGCCTATTGATACACCTTATTTTAATTATACGCATGAGCATCCTTGCTACCGGCATACGGCGGACGAACGCAGCCAGAAAACATGGAAAGAAATCAATCTTTGGATGGATATGGCAAAGATGCTGTTTACAGGCAGCACCTCGCAGTTCAGGCGGCAGCAGGAACATGATTATTTGCAGGGAATGCTGATGTGGCTGTTCAACACCATTCAGGAAAAGCTGGCGTTGAAGAACCAGTATAGCCGGAAGCAGGTCATCTGCCACAGATTCATGCAGCTGGTCAGAGAGCATGGGCGGCAAGAGCATCAAGTGTCGTTCTATGCCGAAAAGTTGTGCATAACTCCGCGCTATCTGCATCAGGTGACGATGCAGTATATGGATGGAAGGTCGCCGAAAGAGTTGATCGACGAACAGTTGACGGCTGAAATAAAGGTGCTGTTGAATCAGCCCGAACTGTCGGTTGCAGAAATAGCGGAGCGTTTGCATTTCGCGGACCAGTCGTACCTGACGCGATTCTTCAAGAAGAACACGGGCATGTCGCCCAAAGAATTTCGTTTGAAGTAGTTTCTTTGTTTTACGGCGGACAGAGTTAAATTATTTGCGTCTAGGTATGTCTGGAGATGATTTGGGGATAAATAAGGATAAAAAGAAATCGGCCAAGTGTTGATGTTTAATCACTTAGCCGATTTGCTCGTACCCAGACCCGGGGTCGAACCGGGATGGATGTTACTCCACTGGTGTTTGAGACCAGCGCGTCTACCGATTCCGCCATCTGGGCATTTCATTGAATTGTGGTGCAAAGGTACGCCTTTTTTTCGAACCTGCAACAGTTTTCCCGAAAAATGGTCAAAAAAACTTATCTAACACTATTTTGGATCCTTTTGAGGGGCATTTATGGGGAAAAAAGATTATCTTAGCGTAAACTTTAACGCTATTATATTATTAACCATGAGTAATAATAATTTTTATTGTGTTATCATGGCTGGCGGAACGGGGCGGAGGTTCTGGCCGTATAGCCGGAAAGCATTGCCCAAGCAGTTTCTCGACTTTTTCGGAAGTGGACAGACCCTTATCCAGCAGACCTACGAAAGGTATAGGCAGATTGTTCTTCCGGAAAATATCTATATTTCAACTTATAAGGATTATAAGGATATTGTGCTTGAACTGCTTCCCGAGGTAAAGGAAAGTCAGCTTATTATTGAGGAGGAGCATAGGAATACGGCTCCGGCCATCGCATATGCATCACATGTCATTCAGAAGATGGATCCTGACGCAACGGTGATAATGGCTCCGTCGGATAATATGGTGCTCAAGCAGGAGGAATTCAAGCAGGCAGTGCTGAAAGGTATGGAGTTTGCGTCACATTCAGGTAAATTGATCGTGATGGGGATTAAGCCGACTTATCCGGAAACGGGATATGGATACATTCAGGTGTCTGAAGAGCGTGAGGGGGATTTTTGCAAAATCAAGACATTCATCGAAAAGCCGGCAAGGGAGTTTGCCGAGGTGTTTGTGCAGGGTAACGAATTTTTTTGGAACTCAGGGATTTTCATTTGGCACATTGATACGATATTGAAGGCTTTTCATGAAATGCTTTCGGATATATGTCCGCGTGTGGAATGCGACCGTCCGGATTTCAGCTCATGTCCCAACAGTTCTTTCGATACGAGTATTATGGAAAAGGTAGACAATGTATATGTGCAGCTTTGTGATTTCGGTTGGGCGGATATTGGCACGTGGGGTGCTCTTCACGATTTGTTGCCGAAAGACGAAGAACGTAATGTGGTTATCGACAGCAATACGATGCTTTACGGATGCAAGAACAATCTGATAATGATGCCGAAGGACAAGCTTGCAGTGATACAGGATCTTGAAGGGTATCTGGTGGTTGAAAAAGACAATGTGCTTCTTATTTGCAGGAAAGACGACCAGAATGCTATCCGTAAATTTGTGAACGACGTTGAAATGCGTTTCGGAGAAAAATATTCCTGACAATGGATGAGATAGAAAGAGTCCGGGAAATGTCATTCCCGGATTTCTTTTTCCTGAAAGTCCTTCCTTCGCAGCACAAAGCTGTTGCTCAAGTATTTCTCTCGTACAATCTTGTTTTCGGCAAGTTCTTCGGGCGTGCCTTGGAAGAGGATTTTACCTTCGAACAGCAGGTAGGCCCGGTCGGTGATGCTCAGTGTTTCCTGTACGTTGTGGTCTGTAATCAGGATACCGATATTCTTGTCTTTCAGTCGCCACACAATGTGCTGGATGTCTTCTACGGCAATCGGGTCAACTCCGGCAAACGGTTCGTCAAGCATGATGAATTTAGGGTCGATGGCCAGGCAGCGGGCAATTTCCGTACGTCGGCGTTCGCCTCCCGAAAGCTGGTCGCCCAGATTCTTCCTTACCTTCTGTAGGCGGAATTCAGCGATCAAGCTTTCCAGTTTTTCTTTCTGATACTCCGGGCTTTTGTTTGTCAGTTCCAGCACGGAGGCTATATTGTCTTCCACACTCATCTTGCGGAACACTGAAGCCTCCTGCGCCAAATAGCCGATACCGATTTGGGCACGCTTGTATACCGGATAGGATGTGATGTCCTGATCGTTCAGATAAATGTGCCCTTCGTTTGGCACAATAAGTCCGGTTGTCATATAGAAAGATGTGGTTTTTCCTGCCCCATTGGGGCCTAACAGGCCTACGATTTCTCCCTGCTTCACATTGATCGACACGTGGCTTACTACCGTACGTTTGCCGTACTTCTTCACTAAGTTCTCTGTGCGCAATATCATCCGTCCGTCAGTCGGGAGTTCGAATGCTTCGGCTGTATGTGATTGGTTCTCTAGCTCTGCCATAATAGAATCGTTGAGTGCTGCAAAAGTAGTAAAATTATTGGGTTATATGGTCGTTCAGTAGAATTTCGTCTTATCTTTTATTATAATATAGCTAAAAAAGCGTACTTTTGTACCAAATATTATTCAAGCTTATGGTAAAGCCTATTACGAACTTTGGAAAATATCTTGTGCTGATGAGCCGGGTTTTTCTCGTCCGGAACGTTTCCGAATGTATTTCAAGCAATATGTCAATGAGATGGTGCAGCTTGGAATCAATTCCATCGGCATTGTCCTTCTGATCTCATTTTTTATCGGAGCGGTAATCTGCATTCAGATCAAGCTGAATATCGAGAGTCCGTGGATGCCCCGATTCGTGGTGGGATATACCACGCGAGAAATTCTGCTGCTGGAGTTTTCGTCTTCTATCATGTGTTTGATCCTTGCGGGAAAGGTGGGGTCGAACATTGCTTCCGAAATCGGGACAATGCGCGTTACCCAGCAGATTGACGCACTGGAGATAATGGGGATCAATTCGGCCTCTTACCTGATACTTCCCAAGATACTCGGCCTGATGACCATTATCCCGCTGCTGGTTACATTCAGCATATTTGCCGGAATTATCGGTGCCTTCTGTACGGCGTGGTTTGCCGGAATAATGAATGCGACTGACTTGCAGTACGGTTTGCAATATTGCTTTGTGGAATGGTATATCTGGTGCGGGTTTATCAAATCACTTTTCTTTGCTTTCATCATAGCCAGTGTGTCGGCCTATTTCGGCTACACGGTTGAAGGAGGCTCTATTGCGGTGGGAAAGGCCAGCACAGACTCGGTGGTGTCAAGCAGTGTGCTGATATTGTTTTCTGATTTGATACTTACACAATTGTTAATGGGATGATACAACTGAATTCTATATGCAAGTCGTTTGAGGGACGTACGGTTCTTGACGACATCGATTTCTCTTTCGATGATGGAAAGACTAACCTGATAATCGGTCAAAGCGGTTCGGGAAAGACAGTGCTGATGAAATGCATTGTCGGTCTGCTTACACCTGAAAATGGTGAGGTGCTTTATGACGGACGGGATCTGATTCATATGGGAAAGAAAGAGAAGCAGGCGCTTCGCCGGGAAATGGGGATGATTTTTCAGAGTGCAGCCTTGTTCGACTCGTTGTCTGTGCTGGAAAATGTGATGTTCCCTCTTGACATGTTTTCAACGGATACTTACCGTGACCGCGTGAAGCGTGCCCGGTTTTGTCTGGACCGTGTGAACCTGATAGATGCGCAGGATAAATATCCCGGAGAGATCAGCGGAGGCATGCAGAAGCGTGTGGCGATTGCCCGTGCCATAGCCTTGCAGCCGAAGTATCTTTTTTGCGATGAGCCAAATTCGGGGCTTGACCCCAAGACTTCGCTGGTTATCGACGACTTGATCCATGGCATCACGGTTGAATATAATATGACTACCATTATCAATACGCATGACATGAATTCGGTGATGGGGATAGGCGACAGCATTCTGTTCATCTATCAAGGCCGGAAAGAATGGGAAGGCACGAAGGATGACGTGTTTAATGCAACCAACGAGCGGTTGAACAATTTCATTTTTGCTTCCGACCTGCTGCGGAAGGTGAAGCAGGAAGAAAACAAGGCCAAATGACGGGATGCTTCCGGCGCGAAAAAGGAGGGCGGAAAAACCTCTCCGGATGGGCGTTCGTTTTATGCAAGACATGCGCTCATCTTTCTTCAGATGAGCGGCCGTTTTTTGAAGAGGGCAGAGGAAATATGCGCAAGCGTGCGTTTTTCTTTTTTTTGCCTGACTTTTTGGTAATTGCCAGATTAAGCATTATTTTTGCAACCGCTTTGTAGAAAATAAAAGAAACTAATAATTAAATAAATAAGTCGGAAATGAATATTTCATTGCAAAATGTTGACAAAGTAAGTGCTGTGCTTACTGCTCAGATTGAAAAAGCTGATTATCAGGCTCAGGTTGACAAATCCCTGAAGACTCTGCGTCAGAGAGTGAATATGCCCGGATTCCGTAAAGGTATGGTTCCGATGGGACTGATTAAAAAGCAGTATGGAACTTCTGTATTGATTGAAGAAGTTGACAAGCTGCTGCAAGAAAAAGTGGGCGAATATATCCGTGACAACAAGGTTAATATGCTGGGAACTCCGCTGCCGAAGGAAAACAACGTAAACTTCGCGACAGACGAGAACTTTGAATTCTCGTTCGATATAGCTCTGGCTCCTGAATTTGACCTGGCGCTTTCGAAAGAGGATACCATCGATTATTATGATATCAATGTAACCGATGAAATGGTTGAACAGCAGGTGAAGATGTACACCCAGCGTACGGCCAAATATGAAAAAGTGGAAGAGTATCAGGATAACGACCTGCTGAAGGGTCTGTTGGCTGAACTTGATGAGAACGGCAATACAAAAGAGGGCGGCGTTCAGGTAGAAGGCGCTGTGATGATGCCTTCTTACATGAAGAACGATGAGCAGAAGGCTATCTTCAACGGAGTGAAAGTGAATACGGTGCTGGTGTTCAACCCTGCGGCTGCCTTCGACAACAATGAGGCCGAACTGGCTTCCTTGCTGAAGGTCAAGAAAGAAGAAGTTGCAAATCACAAAGGTAACTTCAGCTTCCAGATTGAAGAAATTACGCGTATGATTCCGGGCGACCTGAACCAGGAGCTGTTTGATCAGGTGCTGGGAGAAGGCAAGGCACATACGGAAGAAGAATTCCGTGCTCAAATTAAGGAAGTGATTGCCGGACAGTTTGCTGCCGACGCCGATTACAAGTTCTTGATCGATGTGCGCAACTATGCGATGAACAAGGTTGGCAAACTGGAATTTGCCGATGAACTGATGAAGCGCATCATGCTTGACAATAACAAAGACAAAGGTGAAGAGTTCGTTTCTCAGAACTACGACAAGAGCATCGAAGAGCTGACATGGCATTTGATTAAAGAAAAGCTGGTGGCTGCCAACAGCATTAAGGTTGAACAGAGCGATATCAGCGATATGGCGAAGGAGGCTACCCGCGCTCAGTTTGCTCAGTATGGAATGATCAATGTGCCTGATGAACTGCTTGAAAACTATTCTAAGGAAATGCTGAAGAAGCGTGAAAGCGTAGAGGCTCTTGTAAATCGTGTGATTGAAACGAAGCTGGCTAATGTTCTGAAAGAACAGGTGACATTGAATCACAAAGCTGTTTCGGCTGAGGAATTCAATCAGATGTTTCAATAAACAAGCAAATGCGGGTGGACGCAAATTGCTAAAACTTGCTAAAAAAGGGGGCTTTTAATCGGACTTCTTCCACAAGACGGAAGTGTTTTGTACTTTTGTTAGTCGGGAGAGAGGGGGATTGAAGGCCTCCTTTTCATTGTGTGACTTTAATCTTTATAAGATATGATGGATGATTTTAGAAAATATGCTACCAAGCATTTGGGCATGAACAGCATGGTGCTTGACGATGTGATCAAGTCGCAGGCGGGCTATCTGAACCCGTATATTCTGGAAGAGCGTCAGTTGAACGTGACTCAGCTGGATGTGTTCTCCCGGCTGATGATGGACCGTATCATCTTCCTCGGAACGCCTATTGACGACTATACGGCAAACACGCTTCAGGCACAGCTGCTTTATCTGGATTCTGTAGATTCAGGAAAAGATATCTCGATTTACATCAATTCGCCGGGAGGATCTGTGTATGCGGGATTGGGCATCTACGACACGATGCAGTTTATCAGCAGCGATGTGGCTACAATCTGTACAGGCATGGCGGCTTCTATGGCGGCTGTATTGTTGGTGGCTGGAAAGGAAGGCAAGCGTTCGGCTCTGACGCACTCGCGCGTGATGATTCACCAGCCGATGGGCGGAGCGCAGGGACAGGCTTCAGACATCGAGATTACAGCCCGTGAAATACAGAAACTGAAGAAGGAACTTTATACGATCATCGCCGACCATTCGCATACGCCTTTTGACAAGGTTTGGGCGGATTCCGACCGTGACTATTGGATGACGGCCCAGGAGGCGAAGGATTACGGGATGATTGATGAGGTGCTTTCGCGCAAACCTGAAGCAGCACAACAAGATATAACGAAATAAAAACAAGACAAATTGGAAGATAATAAAAGTTCAAGAACAAAAAGGAGATGCAATTTTTGCGGCCGTACGGAAAACGAAGTCGGATTTCTGATAACGGGAATCAATGGCTGCATCTGTGACAGCTGTGCGGAACAGGCGCATGAGATTGTTCAGGAAACGCTTCAGGCGAAGAACAAGCCTGCCGGTGAACTGGATATGAGCGAACTGCCGAAACCGAAAGATATAAAGGATTTTCTTGACCAGTATGTCATTGGACAGGATGATGCAAAGCGTTATCTGTCGGTTGCTGTCTACAATCATTACAAGCGTCTGCTTCAGCCGAAAGATGAGGCGGATGTGGAGATAGAGAAGTCGAACATCATTATGGTGGGAAGCACTGGTACGGGGAAGACTTTGCTTGCCCGTACGATAGCGAAGCTGCTTCATGTGCCGTTTACCATTGTTGATGCCACTGTGCTCACCGAAGCGGGTTATGTCGGAGAAGATATCGAAAGCATCCTTACCCGTTTGCTTCAGGTGGCAGACTATAACGTTGCCGAAGCCGAGCGGGGCATCGTGTTCATTGATGAAATCGACAAGATAGCGCGTAAGGGAGATAATCCTTCCATCACTCGCGATGTGAGCGGGGAAGGCGTTCAGCAGGGCTTGTTGAAACTGCTCGAAGGGTCTGTGGTCAATGTCCCCCCTCAAGGCGGACGCAAACATCCCGACCAGAAGATGATTCCGGTGAATACGAAAAACATTCTGTTTATTTGCGGCGGAGCTTTTGACGGAATCGAACGGAAAATCGCCCAGCGCCTGAATACGAATGTCGTAGGCTATAATGCCGCAAAGGAGCAGGTTAAGATAGACAGGAGCAACTTGATGCAGTATATTGCGCCGCAAGATCTGAAGTCGTTCGGGCTTATTCCCGAAATTATCGGCCGCTTGCCGGTGCTTACTTATCTGAATCCTTTGGACCGCAAGGCTTTGCGAAGTATTTTGACCGAGCCTAAAAACTCCATCATCAAGCAGTACGTCAAACTGTTCGAAATGGATGGGGTCAAGCTGGAGTTTGAGCCTGAAGTGTTCGAGTATATCGTTGACAAGGCTATGGAATACAAGCTGGGTGCCCGGGGACTGCGTTCGATAGTAGAAACCATCATGATGGATACGATGTTCGAGATTCCATCTCAGAAGACCGACCGCCTGGTGGTGACGCTTGCCTATGCAAAAGAACAGATGGGGAAAAAGCGAATCTGTCAAGGTTGCAGGTGGCGTGAAAAAGTGAGTGTTTTTTGTGAAGAGAAGTCTTTGGAGAAAAATATTCGCCGAAATTCTTGCATGATATGAAAAGTTGTTTATAACTTTATAGACAGAAAATTTCAACGGGAATTATACATTAAATCTGAGGACAATGACGGAAAATATCAATTTGACAGAGCAACTGAAGAAATATTTTGGCTTTGATACCTTCAAAGGTAATCAGGAAGCGATTATCCGGAATTTGTTATCCGGGAAAGATACTTTTGTATTGATGCCTACGGGCGGAGGCAAGTCCCTCTGCTACCAGCTTCCCTCCCTGCTGATGGAAGGTACTGCGATTGTTATTTCTCCGCTAATTGCCTTGATGAAGAATCAGGTGGATGCGATGCGCAACTTCAGCGAAGAAGATGGCGTGGCGCATTTCATCAATTCTTCACTGACAAAGTCTGCGATTGAACAGGTGAAGTCGGATATTCTTGCCGGCAAGACCAAGCTGCTTTATGTGGCTCCTGAATCGCTGACAAAAGAAGATAACGTTGAGTTTTTGAGGCAAGTGAAAATTTCTTTCTATGCTGTAGACGAGGCGCACTGCATTTCTGAATGGGGGCATGATTTCCGTCCGGAATACCGGCGTATACGTCCAATTATTGATGAAATCGGAAAGGCTCCGATCATTGCGCTTACGGCAACCGCTACTCCGAAAGTGAAGATGGATATCCAGAAGAACTTGGGGATGATGGAGGCGGCTGAGTTCAAATCGTCGTTTAACCGTCCGAACTTGTATTATGAAGTGAGGGCCAAGACGAACAATGTGGATGCTGATATCGTGAAGTTCATCAAACACAACGAAGGTAAATCGGGGATTATCTACTGTCTGAGCAGGAAAAAGGTTGAGGAACTGGCCGAGATTTTGCAGGCGAACGGAATCAAGGCGCGCCCGTATCATGCGGGGATGGATTCTGCCACACGGAATGCCAATCAAGATGCGTTCTTGAAAGAAGACATAGATGTGATTGTGGCTACCATCGCGTTTGGCATGGGGATTGATAAGCCGGATGTGCGTTTCGTGATTCATTACGATGTCCCTAAGAGCCTGGAAGGATATTATCAGGAAACCGGACGAGCCGGACGCGACGGGGGAGAAGGCCAGTGCATCACGTTCTATTCGAATAAAGATTTGCAGAAGCTGGAGAAATTCATGCAAGGGAAGCCGGTATCTGAGCAGGAAATCGGACGTCAGCTGTTGCAGGAAACGGCAGCTTATGCTGAGTCGTCCGTTTGCCGCAGAAAGATATTGTTGCATTATTTCGGAGAAGAATATACCGAAGACAATTGTGGAAATTGTGATAACTGTTTAAATCCTAAGAAACAAGTGGAGGCTCAGGATGCATTATGTACGGTGATAGAAACGATCATCGCTGTAAAAGAGAATTTTAAACAAGAGTATATTCTTGATATATTGTTGGGTAAGGAAACGTCGGAAGTGCTTGTCCATAAACATGAGGATCTGGAGATTTTCGGTGCCGGAATGGGCGAGGAGGACAGGCTGTGGAATGCTGTAATCCGTCAGGCTTTGATTGCCGGGTACTTGAAGAAAGATGTAGAGAACTATGGCCTGCTGAAGGTTACTTCCGAAGGACACAAGTTCTTGAAGAAGCCGAAATCGTTCAAGATTGTGGAAGATACGGATTTTGATGAAGAGGAAGCGGAAGAAACTCCGATGAGGAGCGGAGCTTCGTGTGCCGTTGATCCGGTTCTGTATGCTATGCTGAAAGATCTGCGCAAGAAGATGTCGAAAAAACTGGATGTTCCTCCTTATGTGATTTTCCAGGATCCTTCGTTGGAGGCCATGGCTACAATTTATCCTGTTACATTGGAGGAGTTGCAGAATATCCCGGGAGTTGGAGCCGGAAAGGCAAAACGCTATGGACAGGAGTTCTGCGACCTGATAAAGAAACACTGCGAGGAGAATGAAATCGACCGACCGGAAGATTTGCGCGTGCGTACGGTTGCCAACAAGTCGAAACTGAAGGTTTCAATCATTCAAAGTATCGACCGTAAGGTGGCGCTTGACGATATTGCTGTTGCTAAGGGTATTGAGTTCAGCGAACTGCTTGATGAAATTGAAGCGATTGTTTATTCGGGAACCAAGCTCAACATCGATTATTTCTTGAATGAAATCATGGACGAAGACCATATGCAGGACATTTATGATTATTTCAAGGAATCTACGACCGACAATATTGATGATGCGATGGAGGAACTGGGCGATGACTACACGGAAGATGAAATCCGTCTGGTTCGCATCAAGTTCATTTCTGAAATGGCAAATTGACCAAAAAGACACAAGAAAATGTGTGCAGGCGCGGAAAACAGGGGAATGAACCGCTGTTTTTCGCGTTTTCTTTGAAAAAAGATGTTAAGTCGTCTGTTGGTTTGGAAGAAAATCCGTATATTTGCACGCAATAAAATCTTAACGCATAAAGTCCTATGTCATTTATTGCAGATAAAGTTGTTATGGACGGATTAACGTATGATGATGTATTGTTGATTCCGGCCTATTCAGAAGTTTTACCTAAGACAGTCGAGCTCACGACTAAGTTTTCACGCAACATTGAGTTGAAAATTCCGTTTGTAACTGCAGCTATGGATACGGTTACAGAGGCGCAGATGGCTATTGCCATTGCACGAGAAGGAGGTATCGGTGTGATTCATAAGAATATGTCTATCGAAGAACAGGCACGTCAGGTAGCTATCGTGAAGCGTGCCGAAAATGGCATGATTTATGATCCTGTCACAATTAAAAGGGGATCAACGGTGAAGGATGCACTGGATATCATGGCTGAATATAAAATCGGCGGTATTCCTGTGGTTGATGACGAGAAATATCTTGTAGGCATTGTGACAAACCGTGACCTTCGTTTCGAGAAGGATTTGTCAAAGCGGATAGATGAAGTGATGACAAAAGACAATATCGTGACCACAGCTCCGGGAACAGATATGGAGACTGCATCCAATATCCTCCAGGAACATAAAATTGAGAAACTTCCTGTTGTGGATGCCAACGGCAAGCTCGTAGGATTGATAACTTATAAGGATATTACAAAGGCTAAGGACAAGCCGATGGCTTGCAAAGATTCGAAAGGGCGTTTGCGCGTAGCTGCCGGTGTGGGTGTGACCAAGGATACGCTGGAGCGCATGGAGGCTTTGGTGAAGGCTGGGGCCGATGCCATTGTTATTGATACGGCTCATGGCCATTCAAAGAATGTAATTGACAAACTGAAGGAAGCTAAGCAGAAATTTCCTGAAATTGATATTGTTGTCGGTAATGTAGCGACCGGCGAAGCGGCCAAGGCCTTGGTTGAGGCTGGTGCGGATGCGGTGAAAGTAGGTATCGGTCCGGGTTCTATCTGTACGACACGTGTAGTTGCCGGAGTAGGTGTTCCGCAGCTGACTGCAGTATATGACGTAGCCAAGGCATTGGAGGGTACGGGTGTGCCTTTGATCGCCGACGGCGGTTTGCGTTATTCAGGCGATGTGGTAAAGGCACTGGCTGCCGGTGGATACAGCGTAATGATCGGTTCATTGGTTGCCGGAACAGAAGAGTCGCCGGGTGACACAATCATCTTCAACGGGCGTAAGTTCAAGTCTTACCGCGGCATGGGTTCGCTTGAAGCTATGGAAAATGGTTCAAAAGACCGTTATTTCCAATCAGATACAACAGATGTGAAGAAACTGGTTCCGGAAGGAATTTCTGCCCGGGTTCCGTATAAAGGAACTTTGTATGAAGTCATTTATCAGTTGGTAGGAGGACTTCGTTCGGGTATGGGATATTGCGGTGCGCATAATATTATGGAATTGCACAATGCCAAGTTTACTCGTATAACGAATGCCGGCGTGTTGGAAAGTCATCCGCACGATGTGGCTATTACGAGCGAGGCTCCTAATTACAGCCGTCCGCAGTAATTCATCGGAAAATTCTCAAGATTGTATTAAGGGGTGTTGTGAATATTTTAAGATATTCGGGCACCCCTTGTCTTTTTCATATAAATTTAAGGATGATGTGGCAGAAATTGCTTCTTGTAAGTGCATTGGGAATCGCATTGGATTGTGCCTCTCTTCGGGCGGGTACAGATGCTGATATCTTGTTTACGCTCAATGGTAACCCTGTTTCGGTTGGGGAGTTTAATGGCTATTGCGAACGCTCAGGTGCGGGGGAGGGGGAGTTCTCAGAACGTCTTTTCAATTATTTCCTCTATTTCAAGCTGAAAGTAGCCGATGCACGGCGAATGAAAATAGATACGCTTATGGATTTCCGTTTGCAGTGCAGGATGCTTCAGGGACAGGCTTTGGAGCATTATGTGGCTCAGGCTGAAGGGAAGAAAGATTATTCCAGTTTGAATGGGAGTAAGAGCCATGGGAACTTTCCGGCAGATGATTGGGTGAAAATCCAGCATATCACTTTGTCTTTGCCGCAGCATTCTTCTGCAGGGGATGAACGGAAAGCGGAACAGCGGATGGATTCTGTCTATCATGCGCTGAAGCATGGAGCTTCTTTTGAGTTTATGGCTTCACGCTACGGACAGGGAGAGGGTTTTGCTTATCGTCCGGATGAGTGGCTTCCCTTGTCGGCTTTGCTTGATGAGTTTGTAGGAAAACTCGAGCAACTGAAACCGGGAGAGTTTTCCACCCCTTTCTATTCTCCGTTGGGAGTGCATATCGTGCGTTTAATCGACCGTAGGCATGGAATGGAGGCTGAAAGTGCTGTTCCGGATCGGGGCCTGCCGGAGAAAAAGGCGCAGCTTCCATTTGCCGGATCGGATTTGTTCCGGGCGTGGAAAGATGGAACCGATAATTGGCCGGTGGCTGTTTCTGCTTTGCTAAATCGCGTTGAAGATGAATTGCTGGCCGTTTATTGGGATAAGATGCAAGGAAAAACAATGCCGTTGGAGGTTTCTGACGAAGACCTGGAGCGTTATTTCAAAAGCCATCGGAAAGAGTATCAATGGAGTCTGCCCCATTTCAGGGGAGGAGTCGTGCATTGTCTTGATAAGAAGTCGGCCTCACGTCTGAAAAAGATATTGAAGAAGATTCCTTATTCACAGTGGAATGAAAAGATCCGGGAACTGGCAGCAGAAGATGAAAGGCTGGAGGCTGTTGTCGAAACCGGAGTGTTCCGAATTGGAGTGAACGCCTATGTTGACAGGCTGGCTTTCAAGTGCGGTTCGTTTGTTCCTTTCCCAGATCTGCCTTTTACTTTTGTTTTGGGAAAACGGTTGAAAAAAGGTCCAGAAAGCTATTTGGATGTTATTGATGAGGTTCGTAAGGATTATTTGTACTCTTGTCAAGACGCGCGATTGGCGGAATTGAAGAACCGTTACTTGGTAGAAATCAATAAAGAGGTTTTAAAAACCGTTAATTGTGGTGGAAGTAACTGATTATTGCAGTATCTTCGTTCATTAATTATTGCTGTATGAAGCGAAGTAAGGTATGGATTGTGACATGTTTTATGCTTCTTGTATGTAGCTGCCACCAGACCTCCGAAGATGATCAGAGTGGGGACCGGTGGTTCGTGCGGGCGAGTACAGTCTGTATAAAAGCGATTTGAGGTCCGCTTTGCCAGTCGGTGTCCATGGTGCGGACAGTGTGCAGTTTGCAGAAAAGTATATTCGTACATGGGTTGAAGATATGTTGATGTATCAGCAGGCGGTTGAAAACCTTCCGGACGGCAAGGAGATAGATGAAAGGGTGGAAGCTTATCGCCGTGCGCTCACTGTACATATTTATCAAGAAAAGCTGGTAGAACAGGAACTTGGATCCAAGGTTGCTGATTCGGAAATAGAAACTTATTATAACACTCATTCTGAACAGTTTGTTGCGACGGAGCCTTACTTGAAAGGTGTATTCATGAAAGTGCCGTTGCATGCGGCTTTGCTTAAAAATGTGCGTGCCTGGATGAAGAATCCGGAAGGAAATGACAATCTGGACCGTTTGGAGAAATACAGCATCTCACATGCGGTAAGTTATGAGTGCTTTCCTGACAGATGGAAGCCATTTTCTGAAATCTCTTTGCAGATGCCGTTGGTTAAGAAAGATCTTGACAACCTGCGTGGGCATAGGAGCGTTGAGGTTTCTGATTCTGCTTTCCGCTATCTGTTGCATGTCTGTGAAGTATTGCCGGTGGGAGAGCGTGTGCCGCTGGAATACGCTTCCGGAGAAATAAGAGAAATATTGGTGAATCTGAAACGGGCTGAGTATATAGGCCGGATGAAGTCGGACTTGTATAAGCGGGCTTTAGAGGATAAGAAGATAATTTATTATAATTGATAGAAATGAATAGACTGACTTTGACTTGTTTCTGTGTGTGTATATGTTTGATGCTGGGGATAGGCTCAGTGCATGCACAGGAAAATGTAATCGACGAAGTGGTATGGGTGGTTGGTGATGAGGCCATTCTGAAATCGGACGTTGAGAATGAGCGTTTGAACGCGCAGTATGAAGGAAGACATTTCGACGGTGATCCTTATTGCGTGATTCCGGAAGAACTGGCTGTGCAGAAACTTTTTTTGCATCAGGCAGAAATAGACAGTGTGACTGTGACTGACCAGGAAGTGTTGCAGGGAGTGGAAGCGCAGATGTCGTGGCTTATCGATCAGATTGGCTCGAAAGAGAAGATGGAGGAATATTACAACAAGACTTCCACCCAGATCAGGGAGATGCTCCGTGAGAATATCCGTAACGGAAAAACTGTACAGCAGATGCAGCAGAAAATTGTGGGGGACATAAAATTGACTCCTGCCGAGGTGAGAAACTATTTCAGCCGCTTGCCGCAGGACAGCATTCCTTTTGTCCCTACACAGGTGGAGGTGCAGATTATTACGCGTGAGCCTAAAATAAAAGAGGAGGAAATCGAACGTGTCAAGAAGGAGTTGCGTGATTTTACCGAACGTATCAATAAGGGAGAAACGACTTTTTCTACATTGGCCCGTCTTTATTCGGAAGATCCGGGTTCTGCCCGTCGGGGGGGGGAATACGGCTTTACAGGGCGCGGCGAACTGACACCGGAGTTTGCCAATGTGGTATTTAACCTGACAGACCCGAAGAAAATATCAAAGGTTTTTGAAACAGAATATGGTTTCCATATAGCCCAGCTTATAGAGAAACGAGGCGACCGTATCAGCTACCGTCATATTCTGATGAAGCCGCGTGTTGATGAAAAGGATATTGAAAGAGAGTTGAACCGTCTGGATACGCTTGCCAATGACATCCGGAAGGGAAAGGTGACTTTTGATGAGGCTGCTACATGGGTTTCTCAGGATAAAGATACGCGTAACAATCACGGATTGCTTGCCAATCCGCAGACATCCACTTCCCGTTTTGAAATGCAGCAGCTTGCAGGCCTGATTTCACAGGAAGTTGCAAAGACTGTTGAGAATATGCAGATAGGCGAGGTTTCGCAGCCTTTTACGATGATAAACGGTAATGGAAAGGAAGTTTGTGCCATTGTGAAGCTGAAAAACAGAATAGATGGGCATAAGGCTACGATTTCAGAAGATTATCAGAGGCTGAAGGAGATTGTTACAGCCAAGAGAAGCGAGGAGAAGCTTCAGGAATGGATTGTAGAGAAACAGCGTGCTACGTATGTGAGAATCAGTCCTGAATGGCGGAAATGTGATTTCAAGTATCCGGGATGGATAAAGCAATAAGATTTTTGACAGCTGACTGATGGGTGTGATACAGAATAACAACAAACGTTCGGACCGATCTCACCGGTTCCTGTTGGTTGCGGTCCTTTGTCTTGTCGTTTTTTGTGTGTCTGCGCAAGTGGTGGATACATTGCGGAATGTCGGTGGTACCGTAAAAAAAGAAACGAAGCCCGTTGTTGTAAAAGACAGTGCGGCAGGAAGATCCGGGCAGACAGGGCAATCGCGTCAAGTGCGGAACAGGCCGGCAGCGAAAAGCAAGGTGTATCTTCTGCATTCAGATCTGCTTCGTAAAGATGCGGAGCATCCCGAAGCTCAGATTGTGATTGGGAATGTGCGCTTTCGTCATGACAGTATCTATATGTATTGCGACAGTGCCTGTTATTACGACAAGATTAGCAGCTTCGAGGCTTTCGGTAATGTGCGGATGGAACAGGGGGGATACACTGTTCTTGTATGGCGACCGTCTGTATTATGACGGATTGACGCAGATTGCGCGGATGCGTGACAATGTGCGCATGGAAAACCGAACGACTACGTTGCTGACCGACAGCTTGAACTATGACCGTGTGTATAATCTGGGGTATTTTTTCGACGGTGGAACGATGATGGATGACCAGAATGTGCTGACTTCCGAGTGGGGAGAATATAGTCCGCAAACCAAACAGTCCGTTTTCAATTATAACGTGCGTCTGGTGAATCCGCAGTTTACGCTGACTTCCGACACTTTGCGTTACAATACGGCTACTAAAATAGCAGATATTGTAGGGCCTTCGGATATTTGGAGTGACGCTAATCACATTTATTCAGAGAAAGGGACTTATAATACGGTAACGGGAATGGCTGATTTGTACGACCGGTCTGTACTGACCAATGAAGGGAGGCAGCTTACGGGAGATACGCTGTTCTATAACCGGAATACAGGTGTGGGAGAAGCCTTTCATAACATGGTGATGACTGATACGGTGAACAAGAATATGATGACCGGTGAATACGGTTATTATAATGAGCTGAAGAAGTTTGCTTTTGCGACAGACAGTGCGGTAGCGATTGATTATTCTCAGGGAGATAGCCTTTTTCTTCACGGAGATACGTTGCTGATGGAAACGTTCAATCTGGATACGGATTCGATGTATCGCGAAATGAGGGCATTCCATAAAGTGCGCTTCTATCGTACGGACATTCAGGGTACGGCAGATTCGCTTGTGTTTTCTACTGTCGACAGTTGTCTTACCATGTATCGTGACCCGATTGTATGGAACAAAAACCAGCAGCTTGTGGGCGAGTTGATGAAAGTGTACATGAATGATAGTACCATCGACTGGTCGCATATTATAGGACAGGCTCTTTCGGTGGAGCGGGTGGATTCGACTTTGTATAATCAGGTGACCGGGAAAGAAATCAAGTCGTATTTCTCCGGAGGGCAGATGAAAAAAACGGAAGTGATTGGCTCTGTCCGGGTGGTATATTATCCGATGGATTCCGACAGTACGCTGATTGGCATGAATGTATCCGAAACCAGCAAGCTTGAGATTTATCTGGCCAATCAAAAGATCGAAAGGATGGTGATGAGTCCCAAGTCAAACGGAACGCTCTATCCGATGTCGCAGATTCCACCCGGAAAGGATAAGCTCGAAAATTTTGTGTGGTTCGATTACATACGTCCGCTGAACAAGATGGATATTTTCAATTGGCGTGCGAAGCGGGTGGAAGACCAGCTGAAAAAGAATATACGCGGACCTGTGGAGTTGCCTAACAGCCATCTTTTTGATAAGAAAGAACAAAAATAGGAGATTTTATATATGAGTGACGTAATTCGGTTGTTGCCTGATTCCGTGGCTAATCAGATAGCGGCGGGGGAAGTGATCCAGCGTCCGGCGTCGGTCGTAAAGGAATTGGTTGAGAATGCCATTGATGCGGGAGCATTGCATATAGATGTCAGTGTGACGGATGCAGGCAGAACATGCATCCGGGTCATTGATGATGGAAAGGGAATGTCTGAAACGGATGCGCGCATGGCTTTTGAAAGGCATGCCACCTCTAAGATCCGGGAGGCTTCCGATTTGTTTTCCTTGCATACGATGGGGTTCCGGGGTGAAGCGCTGGCATCCATTGCTGCCGTGGCTCAAGTTGAACTGCGTACATGCCAACAGGACGGAACGTTGGGGACGCTGCTTGAAATTTCGGGTTCTAAGGTTGAAAACCAGGAAGCTGTAGCTTGCCCTAAAGGAAGCGACTTTTCTGTGAAAAATCTTTTCTTCAATGTGCCTGCACGCCGGAAATTCTTGAAATCCAACCAGACAGAGCTGAGTAATATCTTGACGGAGTTCGAAAGGGTGGCACTGGTAAATCCGGAGGTTTCTTTTACCTTGCTTCATAACGGTACGGAAATGCTTAATCTTCCAGCCATGGGATTGCGCCAGCGGATTATGGGTGTTTTCGGAAAGAAGTTGAATCAGGAATTGCTTTCGCTTGACGTTAAGACGACAATGGCACATGTTCATGGCTTTATAGGCAAACCGGAAGCTTCGCGCAAAAAGGGTGCCAGGCAATTCTTCTTTGTAAACGGGCGCTATATGCGTCATCCGTACTTCCATAAAGCGGTAGCTGACGCATATGTTAATCTGATTCCGGTTGGAGAGCAGGTTTCTTATTTCATTTACTTTGACGTTGATCCTGCCAATATTGATGTCAATATTCATCCGACAAAGACTGAAATAAAGTTTGAGAATGAGCAGGCGCTCTGGCAGATTCTGTCTGCCGCAGTCAAGGAAACGCTCGGACGTTTTAATGAAGTGCCTTCCATTGACTTTGATGTAGACGGTATGCCTGACATTCCGCCGTTGAGTACGGCTCCTTATACTGCTGCCCCGGCTTCTATCAAGCCATCATTTGATCCGACATACAATCCGTTTGATGTTTCTTCGGTGCCTCCATCCGCATATTCTTCTTATCATCCGAAAGGAAGTCCGGATTGGCAGCCTTTATTTCAAGGCTTGGAAAAACAGACGAAAGCGGAAAACGCCGTGCTTCCGGACAATGAGATCTGGGAGGAACCGGCAGAGCCAGACTCTGCCGGTGAGGGCGGTGTTCAAACCGATCTTTATTCAAAACAGGGAGCACCGGAAAACTCCATGCACCATTTTCAGTTTAAGGGAAGCTTTATCTTGACTTCCGTCAAGTCGGGATTGATGATCATAGATCAGCAGCGGGCGCATATAAAGATTCTTTATGACCGTTATATGAGTCAGATTGCAGGCCATAAGAATGCTTCCCAACGTGTCCTTTTTCCTGATATGGTGCATTTCGCTCCAGATGAAATTCCTGTGCTGAATGAAATAATGGATGATTTGAATTATCTGGGATTTGAATTGAGTGATTTGGGAAGCGGCACTTATGCCATTAATGGAGTGCCTGCCGGAATTGAAGGACTGAACCCGGAAAAGCTGCTGACTGATTTGTTGCATTCTGCCATTGATAAGGGGAGCAAAGTGAAAGAAGAGGTCCAAAGCGTTCTGGCTTTGTCTTTGGCTAAAGCGGCTGCAATCGTTCCGGGTCAGGTGCTGACTGATGAGGAGATGGATAATCTTGTGGACAGTCTTTTTTCTGCTTCTACGCCCAACTATACTCCTGATGGCAAGAAGGTGCTTGCTGTACTGAAAGAAGAGGACATAGAAAATATGTTTAAATGATTTGTACGCTTTGAAGGGCTGCAAGCTTTCCGGTGAAGCTGCAGCTCTTTTTTTCAGAGAATCTTCTCCTTTTATTCTGCTGTAATTTGAGATATGTTCCTGAGAATGTTTCTCTGTTTGGTGAGGGAAATAGCGGAATATCCGCTGAAGAAAAACAGGAACACATACCGGACACAAGCATAAAGGAAAGCTGGCAGTATTGTTTGGCCGGGAAATTTAAACGACAGCCTCTTATTTTTTCCTTTTGAACAGTTCCTTTAAGGCGATTGTCTTGTTGTTGATTAGCGGGTGTGCCCAGCATCCTATAAAGGTAAGATATCCCATGAAAAGGAATATAAGGCACATGCCTGTACGGAGGTCGGTGGCGTCTGCCAGCAGGCTGATCAGCAGCGGACCTCCTGCTCCGCCCACGATTCCGGTGCAGAGTATGCCGGCAAATGAGCCGTGGTTAGCTGTCGCCGTATTTAATGCTAATGAAAAAACAATCGAGTACATCATGGATATGCAGCATCCGATAGCCGGAAACGCGATAATGGCCATATCTGCTGTTCCGAAAAGCGCTGCCGTGAGCAATAGCATTGAAATCAGGCCGGAGATTTGAAGAAGGCGGCGGCTGTCAACCAATTTCAATAGCAGCATTCCTGCCAGACAGCCGATGGTCATCGATCCCCAGAACCAGCTTATGCATTGTGCTCCTACCGTGCGCGGGTCGATGCCGTGATAATGTTCAAGGAAAGTGCTCATGAATACCGAAGTTCCCTGTTCTGTACCCACATAGCAGAAGATTCCCAAAAAGAACAGCCACACATAGCGTTGGCGGAACAGATTGAAGTAGGATGCTGATGATCCGCTTCGTTCATCTTCCCGCAGTTCGATATGAGGAAAGCGGACGCAAGCCACTATAATCAGCATTACAGCGAGGAGCGCAGTGAACACCCAATAGAGAGATACCCAAGGGAGTTCCATCGGTGTCAGCGAGGCCAATGTGTCGAGCAGTGCGTTGTTCCCGGGTTTGTACATGTCGGGCGAGAGAGCATGGATAAGCCATGTATAGACCAGCGGACTGACGAAAGAAGCCGCTCCGAAAACAAATTGGGCCAGTTCTGCCACAAATGCGTAATTTTCTTCACCGCCTACCACGCGTTGCAGAGGATTGATGACCGTCTGCAGCATGGCCATGCCAAGTCCTATAATGAATGATGAGGCCAGCAGCACTTCATAGCAGGGAAAGCAGGCGAACAGTATTGAGCCGATGAAAGGCATCAGAAATCCGGTGAACAGTACAGGCTTTTCTCCCAAACGGTCTATAAGCAGTCCGGCTGGTATGGACATGACAGCGTAGGCGAGGAAAAATGAAGTTGGGATGAAGCCTGCCATAGCCAAATCCTTCAACTGGAAGTTGTCGATGATTTCCGGGATAAGAGGCCCGAGAATGTTGGTGATAAAAGAAATGGTGAACCAGAACATCATGATGCACACCAACGGGAAATATCTGTTTTGTCTTTTCATAAATAATAAGATTTTCTGCAAAAATACGCAGGCGTGCGGCAGAATGTCTTTATTTCTGTTGAAAGATGTTTTACATATATTGAAAAGAATAGCAAATTTGTTGAAACATCTATAATATTGTTTCGGATAAGGACTTGTCGGCTTGTAAAACCTGATGGAGGTGGCTTTGCATGGCTGTCTGAAAAGAAAATCCACCCATGTCGCCGTCAGGACGGCAAGATGGGTGGATTTCCTTTCAGCATATTATTCCAGTCATTCGACAAGGTGATTGTATACTTTCAGGTTGGTGATTCGGCTCTTGAAATTGCCGGCCTTCTCCAGCGGAAAGACCAGCGTGCGCAGATAGTTCATGGAGTCTTTTCCAGCATTGAAATAAAGTTTCTGCACATCCATCTTTTCAATCAGCTTTCCATTTATATACAGAGAAGTTGACCTGTTGTCTCCCGTAATCTTTACGGTCACTCTCTCATTCGGATACGGACGGAAACCGAACGTGTTCAGATAGCCGTCGCGCGAGAATCCCAGCATGCCGTTTACAGGGTCAGACAAATAGAACACTGCGTTCGGCGAACGGAAAAGTTCTGTTCCCGGCTCCTCGGATGCAGCCTGCAAATCAAACGACACGGTATAGTCATATCCTATTTCCGGATATTCCAGTGTCATGCCCGGGCGTACCTCGCCAACCTGATAAACCAGTCCCGGCGCTTTCCCGATTCTGGCCAGCTGATTTACGCCGGGAGCCTCGCTTAGCTGTCCGCGTGCAGCATCGAAGGCGTCAAACGTCCGGGACGGAGCAATATTCCATGTCTTTGTAGCCACCGTCTGCAAGGCTGGAAATACACGATGGTGAATGTCTTTCACCGAAACGCCATTGCCTACATGGTCATTCCACACGGCAAACATGCCTCCAAGAAGTGTGGGGTCGTATTCCTCAAACACCACATTGCCGATGTGTGCAGGTGTCCATGAGTCATAGAGGTATTTGATGTTGAGATAATCGTAATAATATCCGGCCATCGGCACGATATACATCATTCCGTCAGGGATACATACCTGCTTGTAGCCCAGTTTAGCCATTTCTTTCGGGTCGGCATAACCGTTATACCACGTATACATGTCCACATTTTCCACTTTTACCGGCGTTTCTCCTTTGGCATGTGTCAAGGCTCCCCATATGCAGGCCTTCTTCCCGTAGCTTTCCACCAGTCGGATATAATGATCCGTGAAGGCACGGAACTGTTCTACGACTTTCTGGTCTTTGTTTGAATATTCATCGGTGCCGATATGCACGCGCGGTCCTGCAAACACAGGATTCTCTCCTTCCAGATATTCCTTGAAAAGCGCATCCATGAACTTATAGGTTTCGGGATTGGACAGATCAAGATGATCCATGCCGTATTTCTTGCTTCCCAGTTCCGGCTTGTAGTGGCTGAAAGCCAATGTATGCGCCGGAGCGTCGATTTCGGGAATAATTTCAACAAACATATCCGAAGCCTCTTGCTGGAAATCAGCGAATTCCTTCTTCGTATAATATCCGTCGCGGGCTGTCAGACCGGGAAATGTTTCGCATTCCAGACGGAAAGCGGCGTATGTCTTGCTCCAGTCGTGATTGAAGAACTGCTTGAAACCGTTGTCATTCAGATGCACGTGCAGCACGTTCATCTTGTAGTAGGACAATATTTTCGCCAGGTCGCGCAAGTAAGGCATGGGAATAAATTTCCGTCCGCAGTCGATCATGAAACCCCGCATGCCATAATCCGGGTAATCGCGGATTGTTCCTTTGGGCAACTGGCGGTTCTCAGACTGCTCGCTGATCTGGAGAAGGGTTCGCGTAGCCCAGTATGCGCCCACCGGTTCTGGTGCCGTGACTTTCACCGTCTTCGCCACAGCCACCGTATATCCTTCTTTTCCCAGTTTCTTGTCTTTCTTGACAGTCAGGAAAATGTCGCCTTCCGAAGGCTTGCCGGAAACAACTTCCGGGCGCACTCCGAACATCTCTTTATAATCATCCGCAAAAAGCGTTGCCACTTTTTCCAGTGCGGGCGCATCATATACAATCCGCATATTCTCACCCGGGACGAAGAAGCCGTCCTGTCCTTTCCATTCCTTCAGCTCCGGAATGACGTTTGGTTTCACATTCGTGGCATTCGCCCCCAGACAGCCGCATAATAGCAGCGCACAGAAAATTCTCAAAATGTTTTTCATGAATATCAGTTTTATTACGTGAAAAGTTAAAGTATTATTTAGAGCGTTTATTCTTTAAGTTAAGAACCTGATATCATATTGCTTTATTGGAAAGTCTAAACAGGCTCTAAAACTGAAAGTATGCTTTTTCTTTCCGCGAAAACGAGTATTTCTTAAGCTTCTGCGCTTGAAAGATAATGATGTATTCGGCGGATCCGGAAAAACACTGTGGCAATTTACGGGGAAATTTTTGAACCTGCAAGAAAGAACGCGAAAATATGATTCTTGGATGCAATTAGTGCGGGATGCTTGTTGTTTTCAAAAACAAGGCCGGACTTCTTGCCTGGAGTCCGACCTTGGGTTGAGGTGTGCATTGTTTTTCTTCACATTAGAACAGATCCCATGTACGGATCTGGTCTTTCCATGCGTGGTCTTTCGGGAACGGCTTCTCGTTCCAAGCCTTTACGCTGGTCCATTCTTGTGCTGCATCTGTCCAGAAGGGGTGCGAAGCCGGCAAACCGAGCGGAAGGAAAGAGAGGGTGGTCATGTAAAGACTTCCGTTGTTCGTGTACCAGTCGGCAATGTTCGGCTGTTTTCCTGTAAATCCGATGGTCAGGAAGCCTCCTTCGTTGAAATTGTGGCCGGTTGCGAACATGCGTTTCATTACGGCAGTCAGTGCGCAACGGACTTGTGCGTTGCTTACGCCTGCCGGGAGTTTCTGATACCATGCCATGAGTGCAAGCGGCTGCATGGTTGCCATGCGGTAAGGGATGGAGCGTCCGAATACGGGGAACGTCCCTTCGGGCGAGATGAAGCGTTCCAGAATCAGACTGTATTTCTGTGCGCGTACCAGTGCGCGGTCGTAATATTTGGCATAATCTATGCGTGAGCGCACTTTGGCATCTTTCATGGCCTGAAGCGTTTCCAGATACATCGGGTGGAACACATAGCTGCTGTAATAGTCGAATGCGAAAGTCGGTCCGTCAGAATACCATCCGTCGCCGGTATACCATTCTTCAACTTTACGGATAGTCGAGTTGATGCGGTATTCGTCAAATTGCGCTCCGGCCTTTGCCAAAAAGCTTTCGATGGTTGATGAGAACAGCAGCCAGTTGGTGTAAGGCGGGTCTATGCGGCGCAACTGCTGGAACTCTTCAACATACCTTTTCTTTGTGGTTTCATCCAGCGGCATCCAGAGCGCATCGTAAGCACGGAGGAAACTTTCTGCCACGTATGCGGCGTCCACAAGCGTCTGTCCTTCCTTTCTCCAAAGCAGGTAGTCGGGACTTTGCGGGTCTACGGCATTTTTATAGCTTGCCAGCGCCCATTCGCGCAGTTGTTTGCGCATCTTTCCTTCTTCGCTGTCATCGTCGGGAAGTGTCAGCCACGGTGCGATTCCGGCCATCAGCCTTCCGAAAGTTTCCATATAAGCCACTTTTTTGTTGCGTCCGTCCCATGTAGGGCTTACTTCCAGTATCATGTTCTTCTGCAGTTCACCCTTTGCCATGTTGCTCAGCACGGGTGCCGCCATGTCGTAAGCCAATTTGCACCAGTATGAACGGTCGGCAAGTGCGGCTGCGTCAGAGCTTTCCAGGTACCGTACATATTCGCAGGCAGCCAGCAGGAATGCGCCGACACCGAAATTGGCGGTAGATTCTGCGTTGATGACTTGTCCCGGGATGGCTTTTTCGCCGATCGGTTGCACATAGCCTACCGTCCCGTCTTTTTGAACGGCTGTTTCCGAAAGGTATTTCCATGCCTTTTCAATGACTGGCATATAGGTCGGCTTGTCAAGATAGCCGTTGTTTATTCCCCACATGATGCCGTACATGAAAAGAGCCGTACCGCTTGTTTCGGGCCCTGGAGCAAATTCCGGATCTATCATGCTTCGTGTCCAGTATCCTTCCGGCTGCTGGATGGCGGCTACAGCCTTTGCCATCTGGCGGAACTTGTTTACGAAAAATTCGTGATGCCTGTATTCTGCCGGCATATCTTGCAGCACTTTTGCCAGTCCGGCTACGACCCAGGCATCTCCTCGCGCCCAGAAGTCCTTCTTTCCGTTGACAGTTTTATGTTTGGGATAAATATATTTTGCATCGCGGTAGTACAAGTTTTCTTCCTTGTCGAACATGATGCTGTCTGAATAGGTGATGTATTCATAAAGCTTGTCAAGATATTTCAGATTGCCGGTTATTTTATACATCTTCGTCATCACCGGCATGGCCATATACAGTGCGTCGCTCCACCACCAGTAGTCGTTGTTGGGCGTGCTCATCTGATATTCCATCACTTCTTTAGCCCTTCTGATTTTGTAGTCATCCGGTGCAATCTGATACAGGTCGGCATACGTCTGGAAACAAATCTGATAGTCGCCGAAGAGCACGTATTCGTCTGTTTCTCCGTATGAATATTTCCATTCGGCTTTGTTGTCGCTTTTAGCTCCTTTCCATTGATTGTGCTCGGCCCACGTGGTTGTATAGTTCAGATAATCTTGGTTTCCGGTCAGGAAATAGGCTTCCATGTTTCCTGTGTGGTATACTGCATTGTCCCAGAAAGAGCGCACTTCCGCCTTGTTTTCCGCCTGCCAGTGCTGGTTTACTTTGTCGATCATCTTTCTTGCCTGAACAGCTTCCGATGTTTTCGCTGTGGCCAGTGCTGGCAGGATTCCGGCCGCACACACGAATAGAAGTTTGTTGAACTGTTTCATTATGTCCTCTAATTAAGTTTGTTATATAATTCTTTGAATATCTGCTTTGTCCGCAGCCATGGACGGAGGGGTGTGTTTAACGGATGTCTGCTTCCAGAACGTAGACAGGAGTCGGTTCGGCTTCTACAGTCTTTTCTCCGTCGCCTTGAAATGTCTTCTGTACGAAAATATGCAGCTGTTTCCGGCTTTTCCATAATTCCGAATCTATTCCCGGCTCCCCAGGCTTCCACCGGGAAGTCTGTCAGATCGCTCACTGTCCATTCTCCCGATGCGATATTGTCGGTATAGGCCATCGAAACTCTGCTTCCCCGTTCCGCATCACGGAAGACAAACCATGCCTTTCCGTTGTCGACAACGATTTTGGGGCGTGCGATGGGTATCATTTTCGTTCCTCCTCCTTTCAGAGAGAACGGGAGGGTGCGGTTCATTATCTGGCGGCTGTGCCATTCTTTTCCGTCATTCCATACCAGTCTGTATTGCGGAATTTTGCTGTTGCCGTCGCGCCAGTAGGTCACGATATAGGGATGGCCCGCCTTGTCTGCGCTCATGCTTGTCTGGTTGATGAGCTCGCTGTTTTGCGGAATGCGCCAGGCATATTCTGCGTTGTCTTTGCGGATCGGCAGATTGTATTTTTCTCCGTTCGACTTATACCATGTGTTCCCTTCGTCGGGAGAATAGGCGTAACACAAGTCGTGGTTTGTTTCTACCATCCATGTTTCCCGCCATACCCACGACAGGTGAATCCCGTCTTTTTCGTCCACGTATAGTTGCCAGTAGGCGTTTCGCTGGTTTTCACCGTCAATCAGAATATCCTGTATGCGATGCCATGCGCGTTTCTTCAGATCGTATTTGTTCAGAATCAGATTGCCTCTTCCGGAAGCTCCCGACCGGTAGGCAAACAGCAGGTTTCCGTCGGTCAGGCGGTAGAATTCCGGATAGGTCACGTCCTCTTCGTCTTTTCCTGTCATGGAAATCTTTTCTCCTAAGGCCAGCGATCCGGGAGCGGTGCTCCGGGCGTAATTGAGTTTTTGTCCGTGATGGTCGAATGCTACATGGATGTATCCGTCGCCGTCGGTCATGATGCTGATAACGTTGTGCGCGTCTGCCACGTTTCCTTTATATTGTGTCCGTCTGATGGTCCATTCCGCAGAACCGAGCTTGCGCTTTCCCAGCGTGACATATCCTTCCGGATCGTAATAGGAAATATATTGGGTGTTTCCGTCCGTAACAACGGATGAACTCCGGAAAACTGCGGTATTGACCGATGTGTTGCTGTAGCCCATTCCGGCTTTTACCAGCCGTTGGCTTATTGCCGGAACAATGAATCCCGAAAGCAGCAGCAAAGTGAAGAAACGTATGTATTTCATAGCTTGATGTTTTTATTGTTCGTTTTTCACAAAGATACGGCTAAACTTGCTCATATGTCATGAAAAATTCGTCATCGGTGGCATAGAAACTCGGCTTTTAGTCTATATCTTCTTTCTCAGATACTCCGAAGGAGCCATTCCGTATTCATCCTTGAAGCATTGACGGAAATAGGCCACACTGCTGAATCCTGTCAGGTCGGAGATTTCGGCGATTGAATGTTCGCCGTCAGCGAGCAGCTCCACGCTTTTGCGCATTTTTATTTTGCGGATGAATTCGTTGACAGACATGTCTGTGAGTCCTTTGATTTTTCTGTAGAGCGTGGAGTGGCTCATGCACATCTTGTCGACTATGAATGCCACGTCCATTTTGTCCATGCTCAGGTTTTCTTCAACGATATCCGTCACTTTCTTCAGGAACTCCTTGTCGAGCTTGTTCAGGTTGTTTTCCTGACTCTCCATTGCCTGGCTTGCTTCTTTTTCCGCTTCGGGAGTGGAAGGCACGAGGCTTGCCGCGATTTTCCGCCGGTTGTTCAAAATGTTGTTTATGCGGCTTGCCAGCAGACGCGCGCTGAAGGGTTTTGTTATGAACGAGTCTGCTCCGGCCGCATATCCTTCTTCTTTGTCCTGCAAAGTGTCTTTTGCCGTGAGCAGAATAACCGGAATATGGCTGGTCCGCATGTCCTCCTTTATCATTTTGCACAGTTCGATTCCGTCCATTACGGGCATCATGATGTCAGAAACGACGATGTTCGGAATACGGGTCGATGCGATTTCCCATCCTTCTTTCCCGTCGTTGGCTATCAGTACATCATATATGCTTTCGAACGAACTTCGGATATATTCGCTGATGTCGCGGTTGTCTTCCACGACAAGAATGAGCGGCTTGTTTTCGTCTGTTTCGATGTTCGCGCTTTCAGGTTTCTGCTCTTCCGGCCTGTCCGGTTGTGCGACTATCTTGCGTTCTGCGTTCGGGTAGGTGTTTTCCGTGAGCAGGCGGAGGATGAATTCGCTTCCTTTTTCCGGTTCGCTGTTCACTTTGATAGTGGCCTGGTGTATGTCGGCAAGCGATTTCACGAGCGCGAGTCCGATGCCTGAGCCTGATGCCTGGTATTTGCTGTCGCCTTGATAATACCTTTCAAAGATGTGGTTGAGCGATTCTTTCGATATTCCGTGTCCCGTATCCTTGACCGATATCTCCGTGTAGGCCACCCCATTTTCTTCGCACGAACTGAGCTGAAGTATTATTTCTCCTTTCGGGGTGTATTTCAGTGCGTTCGACATCAGGTTGTCGAGAATAATGGTGATTATCTCCCGGTCAAAGCAGATGGAAGTGCTTTCTGTCTTTATTTCTGTACTTATATTCACATTCGGATTCTGATTCAGTTCCTTGTATTTGAGTCCGATTTCCTGAATCAGCTTGCCCAGGTCGTCTTGCGCTACTTTCAGCTTTCTGTTTTCGGTTTCGGTTTTGCGGAACTCCAGAATTTGGTTGATCAGGTTCAGCAGCCTGTTCGCGCTGTCCCTGATGATGCTGATTTTGTTCAGATGTTTGGGGGAAAGCGTCCTGTCTGCAAGCAAATCCTCCAGTGGGCCAAGTATCAGCGTGAGGGGAGTGCGCAGTTCATGCGTGATGTTCGTATAAAAACGAAGCCGTTCGTTGTTCAGCTTCTTGTCTATTTCGTGCTGGTGGTGTTCCAGGCTGAGGCGGCTTTCCAGCGCGAGCTTGCGTTTGTAGAAGCGCACAATGAGGTACAGTATTCCTGCGCAGATAATCACGTAAAGCAGTTTTGCATACCATGTGAGCCAGAGCGGAGGACTGACGGTGATTTTCATCGAGGCGAAATCTTCTCCCCATTCCTGATTGAGAAGCCGGGCCTTTACTTTGAACTTGTATGTTCCGGGCGAAAGGTTGCGGAAAATCATCTCGTTTTCTTCTCCCGTTTCAAACCACGTTTTGGTGAGTCCTTCCATCATATAGGCATATTCAGCCTCAGAACTCAACGTATAGTCCATTACATTGAATGTCACCGCAATGGTGTTGTTGTGGTGCGAAACTTTCACGCTTTCGTTGTCGGTCCGTTCAAGGACGGCCTCTTCCAGGCTTTTCGATTTGTTTCCGTAGCTTTTGATTCCGGTAATCTTGATTTTGATGCGGCTGTTGTTGTCGGTCAGCTGTTCGGGAGTGAAGTAGCATACCCCGTTTTGCGATCCGAAGTAAATCGTGCCGTCTTTGTCTTTGCATACAGAACCGTCCATGAAATCTGTCTGAGGCACTCCCTGCTGGTGTCCGTAGTTGTAGAAACGCTGCTTGTCGGGCCTCCATAGCGAGATGCCTCCGTTTGTGCTGAGCCAGATCTGGCCTTTGTTGTCTTCAATGACGGCTCTTACATTTTCTGTCCTGAGCCCCTGCTTGTTTCCGTATATGTGGAGTGTGTAGTTCTTCGTATCGCTTATGTGCGCGACACCGGCTCTTGTCGCCACCCAAAGTTCATTCTTGCTGTCCTTGTATATGGCGTTGACGGCATTCGATGCCAGTCCGTCGGATGTTTCAATCCGTTTCACCAGTTTCTGGTTTTTATCGAACACGAACAGTCCTTTCCCGAAGGTGCCTACCCAGAGTTTCCCTTCTTTATCTCTTGTAATTCCGTGTATCATGTGGTCCGGCATTTGCCGGGTGATGTTTTCTTCTCTCTTTTACCTCCGTTTCTTAACGTATACAATCCTTCCTGTGTGCCGATCCACAGGATTCCTTCCTCTTCAAAAAAGCAGCACACTTCGGCGTCCGGTTCGTCCGGAATCGCTATCCTTGTCACTTCCGTTGTTTTGGGGTTGCATTTGAGCAGGCCGTTGCAGTACATCCCGAGCCAGAGCATTCCGTTTGTGCCGGTGTGTATATGGGATACGTGTGTGAACGGAATCGTTTTGTCCTTCAGCGAAATGACTTTTTTGATGTCTTTTCCGTCGAACATCACTATTTCGTTTTCTCCTCCTGCCCACAGATGTCCCTCGTTGTCCAGCGCAAGCCCCCACACCTGTTTGCCAATAAGCTGCCCGTCCATCATCCTCAGAAAGTCGAGCGTCTGGAAGTCCGGCTTTTTATAGCTGAGAAAATCTACGCCTCCCCGGTAGTTGCCCAGCCAGATGTTCCCGAAACAGTCTTGCATGAAGCAGCGTGCGTTGGGGGACGAAAGCCCGTGCTTGTTGCCTGTAAACGTGATGTTTTTGAAATGCGTGTCTTCGGGGCGCGTAAATGAATTGGCATGCAGGTCAAGGATGCTCGCTCCTCCCATATAGGTGCAGATCCATATTCTGCCTTCTTTGTCTTGTCCGATGTCGTTTACCTGGTTTGATATGAGCGAGTATTTGTTTTCGGGGTTGTGTCTGAAAACCGTGAATGTTCCTTCTTCAAGGTTGAACAGTGCCAGTCCGTTTGACGTCCCCACCCATATATTCCCCGTGTTGTCGATGAATATTGATTTCACGCAGTTTCCCGGAAGGCTGTTCGGGTCATTGGGGACATGCATGAAGTTTTTGCATTGACGCGTTTTCAGGTCGACAACACTCAGTCCGTTCGTGTTTTTCCCGACCAGCAGGTGGCCTTTCCCGTCGTCTGCCGCACACCAGTAGTTGCCTTCCAGTCCTTTGATGTCGCTTGCCTTGTAGCTGGTAAACTTCTTTTCCTTGTTGCTGTAATAGTCGATTCCCAGGTGGTAATGCACGATCCACAGCCCTCCGTCTGCCGCGGGCACAATGTTTGTAACGTCGTCGGTTATGAGTTCTCCCGAGCGGAAAAAGCGGGTGAAGCGTTGCTGCTTGCAGTCGTAGAGGCAGATTCCGTTTCGCTGTGTCCCTATCCACACAGCATCGTCATAGCTGTTGTAGAACAGCACATTAAGTTCATTGCTGCTGATGTTTGAGTTGGAAATGTTGTATGTGGTGAACCGTTTTCCGTCGAACCGGCTCAAGCCGGATTCTGACGCAATCCAAATGTATTCTTGTTCGTCTTGCGTGATGTCTACGACATAGTTGCTTGCCATTCCGTCGGTAACGTCCAGACGCTTGAATGTGAATTCACTTTGTGCGCGGACCTCCCCGTTTCCTATTGCCAGCAGAAGCAGTGCGGCAAATCCTGTCATTATTTTGATGTATGTTCTTCGTATCATGCGAACAAATATAGTGAAAAGAGATTAAGGTTCTGGTTTTGTCGGAATGTTTTTTCTCCCTTTCAGGCGATTAGACGAATTTTTCTCTGCTCGTGAACGGTTTGTGATTGCTTGAAAGACAGTTTGTCTGCCCGTTATGTATTAAAGCCCGCTTTATGCTTGTCTCTTTTACGGTCCGGCACTTGGACCGTATGGATCACGCGGTGAACCGTATGGTCCACATATGTGATCCGTACGGTTCACGTGCTGGACTATAGAATATGTGAGCGTATATGCAGTTTTCGGGTGTGGCAGAAAGGCAGACTGGTGAAGATGCACGGATTTTATCTGTGTTCCGCCTTTTGGCATTTGTTCGTGTCTTGTGTGGAAATTCCGGGCTATCTGCTTATTTTTTTTATTGTTGCGCTTATTTTTTCTATGTTTTTGCGGTTTTTAATGTTGTCTGTTGATTTGGGAAATGGGGGGAAGAAGTTGATTTTGATTGACGGCATGGAGGGCGACCTGACCACAATCAACCCGCAGGATATTGAAAGCATCTCTGTGCTGAAGGATGCTGCCGCATCTTCCATCTACGGATCCCGCGCTCCGTTCGGCGTTATTCTGGTGACGATGAAAAGCGGCAAGACAGGGCGCGCGCAAGTGAACTATAACATGAACGTGCGTTTCCAGACTCCGCTGAACATGCCGGAGATGGCGAACTCGTGGGAGTTTGTAAACTTGTTTGATGAGGCGGAGTTCAACAACTCCGGCAACCACTTGTATGAAACCGACTATATGCAGCAGGTGAAGGATTATATGGAGGGAAAGACCGATGATGTAGTATGGGGGGGGAGGATCTGGAGGCAAATGGAACTATGATTACACCACCGCCAACGTCGACTGGCTGGAGGAATATTACAAAAGCATGGCTCCTTCACAAGAACACAATATCAGCGTCAGCGGAGGAACGGACAAGCTGACTTATTATGTTTCCGGAAACTACATGGGGCAAAAGGGGTTCATGCGTTACGGCCAGGACACCTATAACCGCTATACCTTTACAGGCAAGTTCAGTGCTCAGGTGAACAAATGGTTGAAAGTGGATTACTCCAGCCGCTATGTGCGTACTGATTATGGAAGGCCTACCACGATGGATGACGGCTTTTATGATAATATTCTTCGTCGTGCTCGTCCCGTCCGTGCCAAATATGATCCGAACGGTTATCTGATGGCCGATATCAACTATATTTCTGCATTGCAAGACGGTGGGCGGCATAAGGAACAGAATGACATTCTTTCTCAGCAGTTCCGGTTCACGATTACTCCGTTAGAGAATTGGAATATTATCGGTGAAATGAACATCAAGACTGACAATGATTGGACACATGAGGAGCAGCTGGTGACTTATGCGCATTATGCCGACAATCCGGAAGAAACGTATATCCCAAGTACGACAAGCGCAACTAAACCTTCAGTTTCGGAATATTCATTGAAACAAACTTATTTGAATCCGACTTTATACACGAATTATAATTTTTCGTTAAATGACCTGCATAACTTTACAGTGATGGCTGGTTTTCAGGCCGAAATGATGAATTATCGGGATGTGACCGCAGAACGTGCCGGACTGACCACCTCTGACCTTCCGGTGCTCTCACAAACCACTGATGTGGATGATTACACTATCGACGGAATCTATAAGAACTGGAAGACCGCCGGATTTTTTGGGAGAATCAATTATGACTATAACGGAAAATATTTGGCTGAATTCAATCTGCGATATGATGGTTCTTCACGTTACCGCAAAGAAAACCGTTGGATCTGGACGCCGTCTTTCTCTTTGGGATGGAATATGGCACGCGAAGCTTTCTGGGGCGATTTGGCCAATTACATCGGCACATTCAAATTGAGAGGCTCCTATGGTGAACTTGCCAATCAGAACACAACTAACTGGTATCCTACTTATCAGATTATGACGGTTACCGCCAGTAACGGTAAATGGCTGCAGGACGGTGCATTCCCCAATACAGCAACCGTTCCTGGATTGGTTTCTACGGCTCTGACCTGGGAGAAAATTAGAAATACCAATCTCGGTCTTGATTTCGGTGCGTTCAACAACCGTTTGACCGGATCATTCGATTACTTCTGGCGCAAGACGAGAAACATGGTTGGCCCTGGTGTTGAGCTTCCTGCTATACTGGGAACTGATGTGCCAGTGACTAATAACTGCGACTTGACAACATTCGGTTGGGAACTCTCGCTGGGCTGGAGAGACAAAATCGGTGATTTCAGCTACGGAGTGAAAGTGAATGTTTCCGACAGCCAGACTCGCATTGACCGCTATGCAAATCCGACAAATTCATTGGATACATACATTGCAGGAGAATTGGTGGGTGAGATTTGGGGATATGAAACGATCGGCATCGCAAAGACGCAGGAGGAAATGGACGCTCATTTAGCTTCTTTGCCGAACGGCGGACAGACTGCTATTGGCACGAAATGGGAGGCCGGCGACATTATGTATGCCGACTTGAACGGCGACGGTAAAGTTGATAACGGAAGTAACACCTTGGACGATCATGGTGACTTGAAGAAGATTGGTAACGAAACGCCGCGTTTCCGCACGGGCATTACATTGGATTTCCAATGGAAAGGCTTGGATTTCTCCATGTTCTGGCAGGGAGTGCTGAAGCGTGATTATGCTCCGGGAGAGAACAGCTTGGTGTTTTGGGGCGTGACCGGAAGCGGGCAGTGGTGGTCTACTGCATTCAAAGAGCATATGGATTATTTCCGTGCGGAGGACACATCGTCTAATTTGGGAGCGAATGTTGACGGATATTATCCTCGTCCTTTGTTCAGCAACAAAAATCATCAGACGCAGACCCGTTATTTGCAGAATGCCGCCTACATGCGGCTGAAAAATCTGCAGCTGGGATATACCTTCCCGAAGCATATCATTCAGAAAATCGGTCTGCAGAATGTAAGGGTATATGTTTCGGGTGAGAACTTGTGGACAATCACAGGGCTGAGCAAGACAATGGATCCCGAAACTGTCGGAATAGGCAAGCAGGGAGGTACTGTGTATCCGTTGTCGCGTACTTATTCATTTGGCTTGAGTGTTAACTTTTAATTAGAATGTACATTATGAAAAAATATGACTTTATGAAAGTTGCAGGTAGACTGTTTATGGGCGTTTCGTTGTTTGCCTTGGCTGCATGTAATGATTTTCTGGACGAGGAGCCCCAATCTGACGTGTCACCCGAACAGTACCTGTGGAGTGAAGACCAGTTGAAGGCTTATGTGGACAATTATTATGCGGATTATGACAATTATGACGGGGACAGCGATGACAAGGGAGGCATGCTTCCGAGCCATTATGGCAGTGAGAACGGTTCGCCATATTATGATGACGATGCGACAGATAACCAGCAGGGAACAAACGGGCGCTATTTGCAGGATACATGGACTGTCGGGCAGACAGGCGGAAAGTGGAACTTTACTAATATCTATGCGCTGAATTATTTCATTGAAACCGTCACTCCCCGTTATGAGGAGGTCTCTATTTCAGGATCGGCTGAAAACATTGAACAGTATTTGGGGGAGGCGCATTTCCTCCGCGCATTGGAATATTTTTATCGCTTGCGCACTTTGGGTGATTTCCCGATTGTGGAGAATACGCTGTCTGATAATATGGAGGAGCTGACGGAAGCTTCTGTCCGCAAGCCGAGAAATGAGGTGGCGCGTTTTATCTTGGAAGACCTGGATAAGGCTATTGAATTGTCAACGAACAGTCCGGCCAAAACCCGTATCACCAGAAATGCGGCTTTGGTGTTGAAGTCACGTGTCGCCTTGTTTGAAGCCACTTGGGAAAAATATCATGCCGGAACAGCTCTGGTTCCGAACGGATCCGGATGGCCGGGTGCAGAAAAGGAGTATGGACAGAATTACCAGTTTCCGAATGATGAAGGTACTGCAGAAGGTGAAATCAATTTCTTTCTGGATGAAGCGATGGATGCGGCTTCACAAGTGGCGGATGCTGTAGAGTTGACTTCAAATAATAAGACGATGCCGGATGATGGGAGTGCAAATGATTACTATGACATGTTTGCTTCTCATGACCCGAGCGAATACTCGGAAGTGATTATGTACCGTGAGTATAGCTTGTCATTGAATGCTACGCATCATTTTAATCATTATATGTACCATGGCGGAAATACCGGTTATACAGCGCAGTTTGAAAAAGCTTTTTTGATGGAGAATGGTTTGCCTTGGTATGATGCAAATAGCGGATATGCTGGTGATGATTACATAAGTGATACAAAAACTGGCCGTGACTGGCGTTGGCAGTTGTTTATGAAAGCACCCGGAGATGTGAAAGCGACAGAAAATATTACTACTCCTGAAACGTTTCCGACGGCTCCCCGTGTTTATATATCAGACTCCAGAAATGCCACATCTACTGGTTATATTCAGGGAAAAGGGCATTCGATGGATTATAATGATCAAGTGCTGGGGCAGGATCAGACAGCATTTGTCGTTTATCGTGCGGCTGAAGCTTACTTGAATTATATAGAGGCTTCTTATTTGAGATACGGAAACTTGAATGATACGAAACTTGATACATATTGGAGAAAGCTACGCCAGCGTGCGGGGGTTGATGAGGACTATAATAGTACAATTGCAGCCACTGATATGGCACAGGAGGCCGAAAATGACTGGGGAGCATATTCTCACGGGCAAATTGTGGACGCTACTTTATATAATATCCGCCGTGAACGTCGTTGTGAATTCATAGGTGAGGGATTCCGTTATATGGATTTGATTCGTTGGAGGGCAATGGATCAATTAAATGGTTATCAATTGAAAGGAGCTAAGATATTTGGTCCGATGGAAGATTTGTTCGTTGATAGCGAAACAGGTGAATCTCTTCTGAAATATGATCAGGCAGACGAGGCAGACAATAATGTGTCTTCTCCTTCTGATGGGGATTATTTACTGCCGAACAGAAAAACTTCAACAAATGAATACTATAATGGTTTTTATTTCTTTGAAGCGCATTATCTGTATCCAATTGCTGTTCAGCACTAATCCAGGTTGGCCGATTGTTTCGGGAGCAACTTGTGAATAAGATGATATAGCATTAAGTGGGATAAAGCCGACCGTATAAAAAATGACGGTCGGCTTTTTTTAGGTTTGCCCAGCACGAACATGCTGGTATTTTGCTTGGCAAGCTTTCTTTTCATGGCGATATTCTCTATTGTGCTTTTCCGTTTTGCGCTGGTTGGGCAGACGACGGAGTAGACCCTTTCCAGCCAAAGTTTTGATGGTTGTTACGTTATTTTATATTTGGCAATAGCGTTTTTCCTTCTTTCTGCGCTCTCGGCATCCGTCGCGCATTTTATATATAATGTATTTTTCCTTCTCGTCCGTCATTTTTCCCGCTTCCGTGTATTCCAGCCGGTTGCGATCAGGTGTCCAAAAAAGTTTGAAAAAAGTTTCCCCCATTTCTTGCATATTCGGAAAAAGTGCGTACCTTTGCACTCGCTTTCGGGGATGACCCGGGGGCTGACGAGAAAGAGATCATTGAAAGGATTAGGATACAAGACGAATACGAGAAGGAACATTGAGGCGTCCGCGGGTCCGTTTTTTCGGACGTTCCGCGGCAGCCGGGACAGGAACAAATCAATAATATTATACAATGTAGAGTTTGATCCTGGCTCAGGATGAACGCTAGCTACAGGCCTAACACATGCAAGTCGAGGGGCATCGCGTGCCGGATTTCGGTCCGGCACGGCGGCGACCGGCGCACGGGTGAGTAACGCGTACCCTACCTTCCCCTTTCCCGGGGCCAGCCCTGCGAAAGCAGGATTAATCCCCGGCGGTGTCCCGGTCCGCATGGGTGCGGGACCAAAGGAGCGATCCGGAAAGGGATGGGGGTGCGTTCCATTAGCTTGACGGCGGGGTAACGGCCCACCGTGGCCGCGATGGATAGGGGTTCTGAGAGGAAGGCCCCCCACACTGGGACTGAGACACGGCCCAGACTCCTACGGGAGGCAGCAGTGAGGAATATTGGTCAATGGGCGAGAGCCTGAACCAGCCAAGTAGCGTGGAGGATGACGGCCCTACGGGTTGTAAACTCCTTTTGCGCGGGGATAAAGTGCTCCACGTGTGGGGCTTTGCAGGTACCGCGCGAATAAGCATCGGCTAACTCCGTGCCAGCAGCCGCGGTAATACGGAGGATGCAGGCGTTATCCGGATTCATTGGGCTTAAAGGGAGCGCAGACGGTCCCGTAAGCCGGCCGTGAAATTCCGGGGCCCAACCCCGGCCAGCGGTCGGAACTGCGGGACTTGAGTGCGGCCGAGGCGGGCGGAATTCGTGGTGTAGCGGTGAAATGCTTAGATATCACGAAGAACCCCGATTGCGAAGGCAGCCCGCCAGCCCGCTACTGACGTTGAGGCTCGAAGGTGCGGGTATCGAACAGGATTAGATACCCTGGTAGTCCGCACGGTAAACGATGGACACCCGCCGTGGGCGACATACAGTCCGCGGCCAAGCGAAAGCGTTAAGTGTCCCGCCTGGGGAGTACGCCGGCAACGGTGAAACTCAAAGGAATTGACGGGGGCCCGCACAAGCGGAGGAACATGTGGTTTAATTCGATGATACGGAGGAACCTTACCCGGCTCGAACCTCCCCGAATCCGGCGGAGACGCCGGAGTCAGCAATGGCGGGGGCGGAGGTGCTGCATGGTTGTCGTCAGCTCGTGCCGTGAGGTGTCGGCTTAAGTGCCATAACGAGCGCAACCCCTCCCTCCAGTTGCCATCGGGTAATGCCGGGGACTCTGGAGGCACTGCCATCGCAAGATGCGAGGAAGGCGGGGATGACGTCAAATCAGCACGGCCCTTACGTCCGGGGCTACACACGTGTTACAATGGGGGGTACAGAGGGCCGCTGCACGGCGACGTGCGGCCAATCCCTAAATCCCTCCCAGTTCGGACCGGAGTCTGGAACCCGACTCCGCGAAGCTGGATTCGCTAGTAATCGCGCATCAGCCATGGCGCGGTGAATACGTTCCCGGGCCTTGTACACACCGCCCGTCAAGCCATGAAAGCCGGGGGTGCCTGAAGTGCGCTTCCGCGAGGGGCGCCCTAGGGTAAAACCGGTGATTGGGGCTAAGTCGTAACAAGGTAGCCGTACCGGAAGGTGCGGCTGGAACACCTCCTTTCTGGAGCGGCTTCCGCGCTTTGCGGCGCGCCTCCCCGGTTCTTCTCGGAGTCGTTTTTGTAGCCTGGTTGGAGCAGGAGGATCGTGACGCTGGGGGATTAGCTCAGCCGGCTAGAGCGCCTGCTTTGCAAGCAGGGGGTCAACGGTTCGAATCCGTTATTCTCCACACAAAAAGGAGTTCGATGACATGATGTGACAGACGCGAAAGCGAGCTCCGGACGCAAGTCCGGGCGAAATACCCCCCGCAGATGCGGGGGCGCAGGAAAGTAGTTAAGGGCGCACGGCGGATGCCTTGGCTCCCGGAGGCGACGAAGGACGCGGCAAGCTGCGAAAAGCCGCGGGGAGGCGCATGCAGCCTTTGATCCGCGGATTTCCGAATGGGACAACCCGTCATCCTGAAGGGGTGACATCCCGCTTTTGCGGGAGGCCAACGCGGGGAACTGAAACATCTTAGTACCCGCAGGAAAAGAAAACAACAGTGATTCCCCCAGTAGCGGCGAGCGAACGGGGAGAAGCCCAAACCGCAGGCGTTTCGGCGCCTGCGGGGTTGTAGGACCGCGACGTCGGTCCTGGAAGGCGAGCGGAACGCGCTGGAACGCGCGGCCGCAGCGGGTGAAAGCCCCTTACGCGCAGCCTTCCCGGACTGTAGCGGCATCCTGAGTAGGGCGGGACACGTGCAATCCCGTCTGAATCTGCCGGGCCCATCCGGCAAGGCTGAATACTCCCGGGAGACCGATAGCGAACCAGTACCGTGAGGGAAAGGTGAAAAGCACTCCGAACAGGAGGTTGAAATAGAACCTGAAACCGTGCGCCTACAAGCGGTCGGAGCCTTCTATTGAAAGTGACGGCGTGCCTTTTGCATAATGAACCTGCGAGTTTCCGTCGCCGGCGAGGTTAAGGGGGACGACCCCCGGAGCCGCAGCGAAGGCGAGTCTGAACAGGGCGTTCAGTCGGCGGCGGAAGACGCGAAACCGAGTGATCTACCCTTGTCCAGGATGAAGTCCGGGTAACGCCGGATGGAGGTCCGAACCGATAGGCGTTGAAAAGCCTCCGGATGAGGTGAGGGTAGGAGTGAAAGGCCAATCAAACTCGGAGATAGCTCGTACTCCCCGAAATGCATTTAGGTGCAGCCCCGGGCGTTCGCGGCGCGAGGTAGAGCGACTGATAGGATGCGGGGGCTTCGCCGCCTGCCAAGTCCTGACAAACTCCGAATGCGCGCCGCCCACAGCCCGGGAGTGAGGGCGCGGGTGCTAAGGTCCGCGCCCGAGAGGAGAAGAATCCTGACCGCCGTCCAAGGCCCCGAAAGTGGAGGCTCAGTTAGTTTAACGGGGTCCGGCCGCAGAGACAGCTAGGACGTTGGCTTGGAAGCAGCCATTCGTTTGAAGAGTGCGTAACAGCTCACTAGTCGGGGGCATGGATGGATAATCGGGTATAAGCCTCCCCCGCCGAAGACGCGGGACCTTAAGGTCGGTAGGGAGCATTCCGTGCGCGGCGAATCCGGGGCGCGAGCTCCGGTGGAGCGCACGGAAAAGCAAATGCAGGTATAAGTAACGATAAGGGGGCGGGGAACCCCCCCGCCGCAAGACCAAGGTTTCCTGATCCACGCTAATCGGATCAGGGTAAGTCGGGCCCTAAGGCTAAGCGTACGGCGAGGCCGATGGCAGAGACGGTCAAGATTCCGTCACTGCCCGCAGGGGCGACGCGGGGACGCGGGAGTAATCCGCCGCCGTCCGACGGAATGGACGGTTTAAGGGTGTAGGAGCTGAGGAGTCCAGGAAAGTCCGGTCTCCGATCCGAACCTGAAAGTACGGGGATCCCTTCGGGGCTCCCTGATAGCGCGGGTAACCAGGCCGCCGAGAAAATCCGCTAAGCTCCACCCTGCGAACGCCGTACCGAAACGGACACACGTGGTCGGGTAGAACATACTGAGGCGCTCGGGTGAATCACGGTCAAGGAACTAGGCAAACTGACCCTGTAACTTCGGGATAAAGGGTCCCTCCTCGCAAGAGGGGCGCAGAGAATAGGTCCAGGCAACTGTTTAACAAAAACACAGGGCTGTGCCAATACGAAAGTAGCCGTATACAGCCTGACACCTGCCCGGTCTTAGGAAGGTTAAGGGGAGAGGTCATCCTTTCTGGAGAAGCCTTGAACTGAAGCCCCGGTAAACGGCGGCCGTAACTATAACGGTCCTAAGGTAGCGAAATTCCTTGTCGGGTAAGTTCCGACCTGCACGAATGGTGTAATGATCCGGACACTGTCTCGACCGTGAGCCCGGTGAAATTGTAGTATCGGTGAAGATGCCGATTACCCGCGATGGGACGAAAAGACCCCGTGAACCTTTACTGCAGCTTAGCGCTGCGCCTGGGCACGCGGTGTGTAGGATAGGCCGGAGGCTTCGACTCGGGCGCGCCAGCGTCCGCCGAGCCGTCGTTGAAATACGGCCCTCCGTTTGTCCGGGCGCTAACCCCTCGGCAGGGTACACCGCTTGGCGGGCAGTTTGACTGGGGTGGTCGCCTCCAAAAGCGTAACGGAGGCTTCCAAAGGTGCCCTCGGGCCGATCGGTAACCGGCCTGTGAGTGCAATGGCATAAGGGCGCTTGACTGGGAGGCAGACATGCCGAGCAGGTGGGAAACCAGGGCATAGTGATCCGGCGGTTCCGCATGGAAGGGCCGTCGCTCAAAGGATAAAAGGTACTCCGGGGATAACAGGCTGATCCCTCCCAAGAGCTCATATCGACGGAGTGGTTTGGCACCTCGATGTCGGCTCGTCACATCCTGGGGCTGGAGAAGGTCCCAAAGGGTTGGGCTGTTCGCCCATTAAAGTGGCACGCGAGCTGGGTTCAGAACGTCGTGAGACAGTTCGGTCTCTATCTATCGCGGGCGCATGAAATTTGCGCGGCTCGGGCACTAGTACGAGAGGACCGTGCCTGACCGACCTCTGGTCTGCCGGTTGTGCCGCCAGGCGCACCGCCGGGTATCCACGTCGGGATCGGATAAGCGCTGAACGCATCTAAGCGCGAAGCCGGCCGCAAGATTGATTTCACAGGGCCGTCAGAGACGATGACGTCGATAGGGCGCAGGTGCACGGGCGGAGACGCCCTCAGCCGAGCGCTACTAATTGCCCGCACGCTTTCCTGGATGTTCAAGCTTCCGCGTCTGTCCTTCCCGTCCATCCTCTCCTTTCCCATTGAGGCGGCCACAGCCCGGAGGCTGCCACCCCTTCCCATTCCGAACAGGGCAGTTAAGCTCCGGCGCGCCGATGGTACTGCGAAAGCGGGAGAGTAGGTCGCCGCCGTATTCCGAGGCCCTCCGGCATCCCTGAAAGATGCCGGAGGGCTTTTTCTTTTTGTGCAGTGGAGGACAGGAGTGCCTGCTTCAGAATTCCTACAATGTCTGTTTTTATTTTTGCTCCAAATAGAAATAGATATGCTTCGATTATTCTTTACTTTGGGTGTTATCTTTTGCTGCTTTGCCGGGTATGGGAAAACAGCACGGAACCTGTCTTATTATATAGAGTTTGCAAAGACTAGCAGTCCGCTTCTCCACGATTACAAGGGGCGCATCGAAATACAGCAAATGGAGGAACAGCGTTTAAAGGCTGTTTACATTCGCTCTAAATTGGAATTGAATGGAGAATTCCTTTTTGTTCCGATTATTTCAAAGGACGGAGGAAAAACGTCTTTTCTTTGGAATGCGCAAAACGGAACAGACTATTACGGATATGATTTAGGTGAAAGCAGCGGTCATTTGTATGCAGGCTTTACATGGACACAGCCTTTGCTGGGAGGCGGTTTGTATGAGGCTTCCAGAAAGCAGACAGAGATACAGGCCGCTATCCAGTCAAATAATATGCGCCTGGAAAAGCATCAGTTGGAGCGTACTGTCACAGAACAATATCTTCTTTGTTTGTTGGACAAAAGTCTGGTTGGATTAGCCGACAGTGTGCGCAGAGTTTTGCAGCAACAAGAACTTATTGTCCAAGAACTGGTGCAAGATGGAATATTGCGGCAGTCCGACCTGCATCTGCTTGCTATAGAGAAAGCTGCGAATTACGATCTGAAAACGGCCTCATGGCAATCTTATTGTACGCATCTGTCAGATTTAAACATACTCTGTGGAATAACAGACACTGCAAAAGTTGAATTGGATGCAGTTTGTCTGTTTCCTGAAATAAAAAATAATCCTATTTCTTTATTTTTAGAACAATACAGGTTGGACAGTCTGAATGTGGCTGCGAATCTGCGTGTCTTTAAGTTGCAGTATAAGCCGAGGCTTAACTTATTTGTCAATGGGGGACTGCAGGTGAGCAATTATACCCATGTATACCGTCATCTGGGCTGGAATGCCGGCCTGACTTTCTCGTGGACAATTTTTGACGGGCGGCAGAAACGCTGGCAAGAGCAGCAGATGCAGGTGCAAATGCGAACTATTTCTGCATATAAGGCACATGAACGGTTTCAAAATGAAGAACACAAGAAAAAATGCCTGTCGGAAATGCAGCTGTATGGCGAAAGGTTGAACGCTCTGTGCGGGCAATTGTCTGAATACGATACAGTACTGGTCAATTATCTGAAAGAAATACGAGCCGGGCAACGTTCTGTTGTGGACTATATCACCGTGCTGAGAAATAAAATTCAGGCGGAGCGCGACTATGTGACGTTGCAGACAAACCGTCAGCTGCTGATTGCTGCGTATAATTATTGGAACTGGTAAAAAACATGCGATATGAAAATAAAGAATTTAGTTCTTCTGATTGCTTTCTGCCTTGTTTCTTGCAATAATCAAACCGAAAAGGACGATCCTGTTTCCATGCCTGCCGTTGCTGTCACTTTGACTCATGTCGTTTATGGAAATATTTCCAGCGACATCGTTTTGTCGGCTACGACTGCCTATTTGAGTAAATCAGTTGTTGCCGCTCCGATTGCCGGATACATAATAAAAACGTATGTGCAGGCGGGAGACAAAGTAAAAAGCGGAGAACCTTTGTATGAACTGGAAAGCAAGGAGCAGCACACCCTTTCATCTGCAGGTATGCCGCCGATAACCGTCTGTGCCGGACAAGACGGTATCTTACTTGATGTGTTTCGGCAGAAAGGGGATTATGTGCCAGAAGGCACGGAATTGTGTACGCTGGCAGACTCGGGAAGCCTTGTTTTCTTGTTGAACGTGCCTTATGAGTTTTCTGGGTTTGTTGCTCCCGGAGCTGTTTGTACCCTGGAACTTTCTGATGAGACTCATTTGCGGGCGACGGTTGGCGGTCCGCTGGCCTCAATGGACACTTTTTCACAGACGCAACCGGTTGTAGCGCATGCGGATGTATCGTTTCTGCCCGAAGGCATGCATGCAAAGGCTGTGATACGTACCGATGAGAAAGGCTTGCACATGCTGTTGCCCAAAGGTGCCGTACAGAGTGATGAAAGTCTTTCCTCTCATTGGGTTATGAAACTTCTGAGTGACAGTATGGCTGTTCGGGTTCCTGTGAAAACAGGGGACAGCCGTAACGGCAGTATAGAGGTTGAGGGACCGTTGAGCCCGGATGACCGCATTGTGCTGACCGGAGGCTATGCGTTGCCGGACAGCAGCAAAATCATTGTCAGCCATGAATAAGAAAGGACTTCACCAGCTTTATGCCAAGCCCATCCTTTTTGTAGGATTGCTGCTTCTGTTAGCGGGCGTTTACAGTTACATGCAGATGCAGACCAGCTTGTTTCCGGAAGTGCTGTTTCCGCGTATCACGGTCATAGCCGATGCCGGGCAGCAGCCGGTCGACCGCATGATGATCACTGTTACCAAGCCGTTGGAGAGTGCTGTCAAGAAGGTGCCGGGCACAACGGTAGTGAAAAGCAGCACTTCGCGCGGCAGTTGCGTCATTGATGTGTATTTTCAATGGGGGCTGGACATTTACGCGCTGAAAACGCAACTGGAGAGCAGGATCAACGAGATAAAAAGTTTTCTTCCCGCAGGCACGGTCATTTCTACGGAGGCAATGAACCAGTCGCTCTTTCCCGTTTATGGCTTTACGCTTGAAAGCAGGACACATAGTCGGATTGCTCTCCGTGATGTAGGGAATCTGGTTGTCCGGCCGATGTTTTCACAGGTAGACGGCATCAGCAATGTAGTAGTCCGCGGCGGCAAGGCGAAAGAGTTTGTAGTGAAGCCGGATGCTGTGAAGATGTCTGCATTGGGCATTACTCCATCATTGATAAAGGCGGCCTTTGAGCAAACCAATTTTGTGCTGGGAAACGGCAATGTCGCTGATTACGGCCGGCTCTATCTTTCGTTGACCGATACGCGCATCCATGATCTGGAAGATCTGAAAAATACCGTTATCCGTAATGACGGCAAGCGCGTCATTCGTCTCTGTGACTTTGCTGATGTAGAAATACAGGAGCAGCAGGAATTCTTGAAGATCAATGCAGATGGAAATGACGCCGTATTGATTGATCTGGTGAAGCAGCCTGGGGTAAACCTGCTGACATTTGCCCGAAGTGTGGAGCTAAAGGCCGAAGAGATACGCGGCCAGCTTCCTGAAGGTTATGAACTGAAGCCTTACTATAACCAGAGTGCTTTTGTGGGCGACAGTATCCAGGGCGTGTTGCGGACGATTTATGAAGGACTTTTTCTTGCCCTTGTGGTGATGGTGCTGTTCTTGCGTTCGTGGCGGTCGAGTTTGGCGGTGATGCTTACCATTCCCGTAACGGTAGCCTTCAGTATTCTGCTGTGCTATCTGGCAGGCATTGGCATCAACGTGATGTCGCTTGGCGCGATGGCAGCATCTGTGGGACTGATAATCGACGATGCCATCGTTATCATCGAGCAGATATACCGTGAGCACGAAGAACATCCCGGCAGCGACCGCTTCGCCGTTGTACGCCATGCCATCCGCGATCTTTTTCCGGCGATGGTGGCATCGTCGCTGGCAACGATCGTCATTCACTTCCCTTTCCGTCTGATGAGCGGACTGGCCGGCAGTTTTTTCAAGGAACTGTCTGATACGATGCAGCTCACGATGGTGGCATCTTTCCTTGTGACATGGCTGCTGTTGCCTGTGCTCTACCTGCTTGTTGGATACCGGGAGAAATTGCGCCCGCGGGTGCTGGATGCCAAAGAGCTGGAAGAATCTTCCATACGCAAGGTGCATTTCCTTACCTGTTTATACAGGAAACCGGCCGTTGCCTTCTGTTTTGTGCTCTTGCTGATTGGCGGCGGCTGGTATGCTTCCACACAATTGCCTTCGGGCTTTCTTCCCGATCTGGATGAGGGGACCATCGTGCTCGATTATCACTCTCCGTCTGGTACGGACATTGAGGAAACCGACAGGTTGTGCCGTCAGATGGAGCGCATTATATTGGCCCATCCCGATGTGGAAACCTATTCGCGTCGTACTGCCCTTGGCATGTCATTCAAGACACGTCCCACAAATTTTGGCGATTACCTTATCCAGTTGAAGAAAGACCGCAGGAAATCCACGCCTGAAGTTATCAGCGACTTGCGCCGCAGTCTTTCTCAGGCCGTTCCGGCAATGACTATCGACTTCGGCCAGCGTATCGCTGATCTCTTGGGAGATCTGATGAGTACGCCGAAGCCTGTTGAAGTGAAGCTGTTCGGCGACGATTATGCTATGCTGCAACGTTTGGCAGCCCAGGCAGAAGAAGTCATGCAGTCGGTTCCCGGTGTGGTAGACATAGATGACGGCCTGGTGCCTGCCGGCGCTTCGCTGGTATTCATCCCTGACGAGGAACGGCTTTCGCAATTCGGCATATCCTTGACAGATTTCCAGGAGCAGCTTGCGATTTATACGGGCGGCATTCCCTTGTGCCAGACGGAAGGGATGATAGAGCCGAATCCTGCGCAGGCATCTTTGACGGGCGGACTGCAAATCGGCTCTGTGCAGGACGGCGAGCAGATGCGCCGCATCCTTTTGCGCTTTACCGATTTTGCCGACAATTCGCCCGAACTTTTGCAAAGGCAGCTCATTTTTTTGCCCGATGGCTCCACACGTCCGCTGTCGTTCTTCTGCGATGTGCAGGTTGTTCCCGGCGAAATAGAGCAACGGCGTGAGGACCTGAAAAGCAACGTCACTTTGACGGCCCGGCTGGAGAACCGTGATTTGGGAAGCGCCGTTGATGAGGTCAGGCTGGCTCTTGGGAAACGACTGAAACTGCCGCCCGGCTACAGCATTGCTTTCGGCGGAGCATATGCCGAGCAGCAAAAGTCGTTTCATGAACTGGCGATGATTCTGAGTCTGGCCACTCTGCTTGTTTTTGCGGTGCTCATGTTTCTGCTGCGCGAATGGCGGTTGTCGCTGGCTGTGCTGACGGTATCATTGACGGGTATCTGCGGTTGCCTGCTGGCCCTGTGGATTACCGGCGTGCCACTGAATGTCAGCAGCTATACGGGCATCATCATGATTGTGGGCATCTTGGCGGAGAATGCCATATTCACGGTATGGCAATACAGGATGAACCGGCGGAGAGGAGGTACGGTGGAAGAATCTGTTGATTACGCTATCGCTCTGCGCATACGTCCCAAACTGATGACTGCTATCGGAGCTGTCCTTGCCTTGATGCCGCTTGCTCTGGGATGGGGAATGGGAGCACAGATGCAGCAGCCCCTGGCTGTGGCGGTGATTGGCGGATTTGTGGCAGGGCTGCCTTTGCTGCTGATGGTGCTGCCGGCACTGATGCGGAAAATTCATAGGTGAAATGCCCTTCTTCAAAATTCCTACAAAATTTCGCGTTATTTTTGCCGGATATAATATTTTTGTAGATAAAAATGTCCTTTAGCCGGCTGAAGGGGAAACGGCTTTCTCTGACAAAGGCCCTTCCGTCGTCGTTGAAATGCCTGTCTTTAACTTAGAGATATGTATCTTTAAGCTGGAGATATAGATCTCCAGGCTGGAGATGCATATCTTTAGGCTAGAGATAAAGATTTCGACGAATGGCATCCGGTTTTTGTCGGCTTTCCGCCGTGTTTCAGGCTGCGGACTTTTTATTGGCTAAACTGCATACATGCATGAAAAAAATAAAGTCCCTGAACCTGGGACTGGCACATCTTTGAGATAGATATAAATATTATGTGGAAATACTATGCACTGCTGTCTGCCTTCTTTGCCGCGCTGACTGCTGTCTTTGCCAAAGTGGGCGTAAGGGAAATCAATTCAGATCTGGCCACTGCTGTCCGCACTACGGTCGTTTTGCTGCTGACATGGGGCATCGTGCTGTTCGGTTCGCATGCAGGAGAGATAAAGGATATACCGCGCCATGCGTGGCTGTTCCTGATATTGAGCGGAGCGGCGACGGGCTTGTCGTGGCTGTTCTACTTCAAGGCATTGCAGACGGGCGACGTTTCGCGCGTGGCACCGATAGACAAACTGAGTGTCGTGATAACCATCTGCCTTTCGTTTCTGTTTCTGAGAGAGCCTGTCAGCCTGCGGGTTGTGGCAGGTGCACTGCTGATTACGGGCGGAAGCATTTTAATGTTAGTCAAATGAAACTGCTGATAATAGAAGACGAACTGGAACTCTCGGCCAGTATTGTGGCTTACCTCAGTTCCGAAAATTATGTGTGTGAACAGGCGTTTACGTATGACGATGCGCTGGAAAAGGTGAATCTTTATGATTACGACTGTGTGCTGCTTGACCTGATGCTGCCCGGCGGAAACGGACTGGACATTTTGCAGGAGATCAGGAAGAACCGGAATTCCGTTGGGGTTATTATCGTGTCCACCAAAGACTCGCTGGACGACAAGGTGAAAGGGCTGGAGATCGGCGCGGACGACTATCTGGCCAAGCCTTTCCACTTGCCCGAGCTCTCGATGCGCATCTATGCCATTATCCGCCGCAGGGAATTTGCGGCAAGCAATCTGTTGCGCAGCAACGGCATTGAAATCAATCTGCCTGCCAAGTATGTATGTGTCGGAGGACGGCCCGTTGTACTGACGCGGATGGAATATGAACTGCTGTTGTTTTTCATAGGCAACCGGAACAAGGTGGTGTCGAAGGCTTCTATGGCTGAACATCTCAGCGGCGACATGGCGGATATGCTGGACAATCACGATTTCGTTTATACGCACATCAAGAATTTGAAAGCGAAATTGGCGGAAGCGGGGGTGCGTGACTGCATCAAAAATGTGTATGGGACCGGATATAAGTGGCTGGAGAGATGAAGAAGTGGAGCCTTTCGCGGAAGATGCTGACGCAGTTTGTCGTCTGCATGGCGGTGTTGCTGCTGCTTGCCACACCGTTGTTTTATTTTCTGACGAAGCATTATTATGCCGAAGATATGATAGACATTGTCGAAGCTGTGGGCCAGGGCAAGCCTATTCCTCCTCTTGATCTGGAGCAGGATATCATGCAGGGCGTGATGATACAGTTCGGCGTGATAGTGTTTGTGCTGGCAGTTTCGACTGTGCTGACCGTGCGGTTTATTTCCCGGCGGCTGTGGAAACCGTTTGACGAAACCTTGCGGCGGATCGAAAGTTTCCGTCTGGAAGACGGTGTCCTGCCGGTGCTGGCTGACAGCGATGTCGCTGAATTCATCCGTCTTAACCATGCCTTGCAGACTCTGATGCAGAACAGTCTGGCCAGCTACCGCACGCAAAAAGAGTTCACAGAGAATGCTTCGCATGAGTTGCAGACTCCGCTTGCAGTTTTTCAGAGCAAGCTTGACCTCCTGCTCCAGCAGCCCGGACTTACCCGGCAGCAGGCCGAACTGATGCAGGGCTTGTATGAAACGTCCAATCGTCTTGCCCGTCTGAACCGTAACCTGCTTCTGCTGGCCAAGATAGACAACCACCAGTACGGACAGATGGAGGAGATAAATCTCGGAGATTTTCTTGACGAGCTGCTTCCGTCGCTCGAAATCTTGTCGGGGAGCATTGTCCTTCATAAAGATTTCCGGAACATGCTGACTGTATGCGCCAACCGGACATTGCTTGAAAGCCTTGTAAACAACTTGGTTGTGAATGCGGTCCGGCACAACCGCCCGAACGGAGAAATCACGCTTGCCGTAGCCGGCAGGCAGCTGATCCTGTCAAACACTTCAGACGAGCCTGCATTGGACAGCCGGCAGATATTCAACCGATTCTACCGTCCTTCGGAAAAGACGAAAGGTAGCGGGCTGGGACTTGCCATTGTAAAAGCCGTTTGCGAGTATCACGGATGGATGGTAGGCTATCAGTATAAGGAAGGGAAGCATTGCTTCATGGTCAGTTTTTAAGATGGTAGTCTGCAAAACCCGGCATCCGTTTGCTGCCTGTTTTTCCGCTTTCTAGCGCAACGCAATGGCGTAACTTCAAAATTATCACAAACTTCAAGACGTATTTTTGCTGCCATAACATTAAAAGATAAAGACTATGGCATTGCAAGAAAAATTGGAATCGCAAGGCAACTGGTTGTTCCGTCGCCGGAGCCTTTTGCCGCTCGCTGTATTGTTGGCGGGTATTTGGGTACTTCTGTTTACGGTCCGCACTGTCGGAACTGTATTTTCAACAGTCCTTCCTTATTGGCAAGTATACGAATGTCTGTGCCTTGCGGTAAGTCTGGCAGGAACCTGGATCCGCATTTATACCGTAGGACATACTCCCGTAGGCACTTCGGGCAGGAATACAGCCGGACAAGTGGCAGACAGTCTGAATACGACTGGCATTTATTCGGTTGTAAGGCATCCGTTGTATCTGGGGAATTTTTTGATGTGGCTCGGCATTGCCTTGCTGACCTGCAATATCGGTTTCGTCACAGCGTTCATATTAGGCTATTGGATCTATTATGAGCGTATCATGTATGCGGAAGAACAGTTTCTTCGCCGGAAATTTGGCGACACTTACTTGCATTGGGCTGAGCAGACTCCGGCTTTTCTGTCCCGCTTTAACCGTTTCAAGCCGTCTGGACTGCCGTTTTCATGGAAAAAGGTGGCTAAAAAAGAAAAAAACGGTGTGTTTGCTCTTTTCCTGCTATTCAGCCTGTTCGATTTTATTGTTGCTTGGCAGGCTCCGTCTGTTTCTGTCAATTTCGGTCTGCTGGTCATGACGGTTGCAAGCGGCATCGGATATGTGGTGCTGAAATATATCAAGAAACATACGAAGCTTCTTGACGAGCAGGGCCGGTAAACAGGTATGGCAGGAGATGAAAGCGTTATTCTTCTTTGTCCTGACCTGCTGGTATATGCCGTGTGCGGCATACACCGTAACCGGACATATCAGGGAACAGAAAACGGAACGGCCGATGGAGTTTGCGGATGTTGCTCTTTATCGGGCGGCGGACAGTGTGCTGGTTGCTGGATCCGTGGCAGACTCGGAAGGATGTTTTGCGTTCGGTTCGGTGGCTGCGGGACGCTATTATGTGAAGTATGGTTTTATGGGCTATGAAACGCGCTGTTCGCCGGCGTTTGCAGTCGGGAAACAGCGTGTTGCGGATTTAGGCACATTCTATCTTTTCCGGTCTTCCGAGCGGTTGGAGAAAGTGGTAGTGGAGGCACGTCGGCCTACGTATGTGCAGCGCATTGACAAACGAGTCTTTTATGCAGGTGAAGATCTGATGAGCGTGTCCGGCTCTGTCAGCGATCTGATGCGTGACATCCCCTCGGTGCAAGTGGATATGGAGGGTAATTGGCCAGAATACTGGCTACCAGGGAGTACGCTACCGTAATGATGATGAGAATGTCAAGCAGTGGGAGGCGGTAATTGCCATATTCCAAATGTGAATAAAAGGGAATCAAGGTACTGCCCAGGATTTTGCATTATGGCAAGGGTTCTGTTGCATCTAAAATTTTCTCGGTGTTTTGAATGAACTCATTTATTGCATCAATAACATCTATATCACTTCTTTCAGCCAAAACAATCAGCCACCAGATGCATTCGCCTATTTTGCTCCGTAAGATATTCTTATCGTCTTGATTGGGCCAACGGTTCTGAATGGACATTATATTC